>ENA-OPEC01001194-OPEC01001194.1-human-gut-metagenome-genome-assembly--contig:-NODE-1194-length-18570-cov-3.599082_pt1 | contig 18570 bp, 15 predicted proteins | sample MGYA00241622_ERZ501507 | MGnify/ENA primary metagenome ERZ501507 (study PRJEB25962, sample SAMEA2042582) | human gut metagenome | biome: human gut; feature: human-associated habitat; material: faeces... | reverse complement strand
CCCGCCGATGTCGACGGCTGCGCCGGCATCGCGCAGCGCGCCCTGGATCGTGCGGCGCACGGCGCCGGATTCGATCAGCTCCCCGGCCTCAAAGTGCCGCAGCTGGTCGTTGACCTCGCCGATGTGCTCGGTCAGGTAAAAGCGCACGCCCTGCGCGCGCAGGTGCCCGACGACGGTGCCGAGCTTTTCCATGCTCTCGATCTCGAGGCTGATGTTCATGTGGTGTGCGCGGCGGGTCATGCGCCGCTCGAGCGGCGGCAGCGCGTACATACACGCGATCATGAAGAGCATGCTGATGAACGCGCAGGCATAAAACCCCGCGCCGATGGCAAGGCCGAGACACGCGCTCGCCCAGAGTCCGGCGGCGGTGGTCAGGCCCTTGACCTGCTGGCGGGCGGTGATGATGATTGTGCCCGCGCCGAGAAAGCCGATGCCCTTTGCGGCCTCGGCGCCGAAGCGCGACACGTCCTGCGTCGCGCCGATGCTCTCGGCGAGCGCGCGCCACGGTCCGTGGAGCATCTGGTTGAGCTGCAGGCTCAGCAGCACGGTGAGCGTCGCGCCGAGCGCCGTGAGCATATAGGTGCGAAAGCCGGCGGGGCGGTTTTTGCGCTCGCGCTCAAGCCCGATCAGCCCGCCGCAGAGCACGGCGAGGAGGATGCGCAGCATCATCGTGACGATATTCAGTTCACGCAGGTAGGAGAGTACGGACGCCATGGATGCGGTTCCTTTCTGAGTTGTTCACAGGCCGCCGCTGCGCGGCTTGCCGGTGCTGCCGCGCACGATCAGGCGGCTGCGGTATTCCACGCGGTTGATCGGCTGATCCTCCCGATCGTTCGGCCCGCCCTCAATGCGCTCGAGCAGCAGGTTGAAGGCGCTCTTGCCGTGGCTGAAGGTGTTGTTGTCCACGCTCGTGAGCTGGATGCGCTGATAGCCCGAGCTCGTGACGTTATCAAAGCCGCAGAGACTGAAATCCTCCGGCACGCGGTAGCCCTCGCGCACGAGCGCGTCGAGCACGCCGTAGGCCACCATGTCATTGATGGCGACGATGCCGGTGATCTTGTCGTTGCGCAGACATTTATAGGCCAGCTCCATGCCCGAGCGGTACTCCAGGTCGGGCGTGGAGATCTCCGCCTCGAGCGAGTTGACGTGCGAGCAGATGGTCACGCTGCCCTCCGGACACCACATGCGGTAGGCCTCCTGCAGGCCCTGTGCGCGGCGCATGCGGGAGATGTGGTGCTCGTTGAGCGCCGTGGACAGGTAGGCAATGCGCTTGTGGCCGAGGCCGATGAGGTGCTTGGCCACGAGCTGCGCTGCGCCGAAATTGTCCACGTCCACGGTGTCGATGCCGCAGTCCGTGACGCGGTCGCCGACGGCGACGATGGGCACGCGGCGGCGCGAGGAAAGCTCATCAGCCGCTTTCTCCGGCCGCACAGGGGCGGCAGGTGCTTCCTGCGGCTGCTTTTTGAGCGTGATGGCGCGGCCCTTGCCCGCGCTCTTTTCGATGAGTCCCATCTCCTGCAAATGCTTGATGTGGAAATGGACGGTGGAGGGCGACTTGAGCCCCAGCGCCTCGCCGATCTCGCGCACGGAGGGCGCATAGCCGTGCAAAGCGATGCTCTCTTCAATGTAATCGTACACGCGCTGCTGCATTCTGGATAATTTCTCCATCGTCGTGCGCCCCTTCCAACATTTGTTCGAATCTATGATACCACATTTTCCGTCAAATGCAACATCTGTTTCACATTTTTGTGCCGGTTTCACGTTTTTCTCCTTGCAAAAATTTTTGAAATATTTTTGAAAAACCCATTGACAAACGCCGTTCGATGTATTATTGTACTAATCGCTTAATACAGTGATACAAAGGAGGGTCACGATGGATTGGAGCTTTCGCAATGACCAACCGATCTACTCCCAGCTGATCCAGCGGCTCACGGAGGCCATCGTCTCGGGCGTCTACGCCCCGGGGGAAAAGCTCCCCTCAGTGCGCGAGCTGGCGCTGGAGGCCGGTGTCAACCCCAACACCGTGCAGCGCTCGCTCACGGAGCTTGAGCGCGAGGGTCTGGTCTTTTCCCAGCGCACGGCGGGACGGTTCGTCACGGAAAATGAAAACATGATCGTAAACGCAAAACTCCGCATTGCCGACGAGCGCGTGAGCGAGTTTCTTCGCTCGATGAAAACGCTCGGCTGCGGCAGGCAGGAGATCATCTCCCTCATTGAGGGAGCAAAGGAGGATGAAGAATGAGTATTTTAGAATGTAAGGCGCTCACCAAAAGCTACGGCGCCAGAGAAGCGCTTAAGAGCGTCGATCTCACGATCGAGCCGGGGCACATCGTGGGCCTTCTCGGCCCGAACGGCAGCGGCAAAACGACGCTCATCAAGCTTTGCAACGGCCTTCTGACGCCGACGTCGGGAGAACTGCTGATCGACGGCAAAAAGCCATCTCGCGCAACGAAGGCGATCGTTTCCTATCTGCCCGACCGCGACACGCTGCCCGGCTGGATGAGCATCGCGCAGGCGCTCGACTACTACGGTGACTTTTACTTAGACTTCCGCCGCGGCCTTGCCGAGCAGATGCTGATGAACCTCGGCCTTGACCGCACGCAGAAGATCAAGACACTTTCCAAGGGCATGCGCGAGAAGACGCAGCTCATCCTCACGATGAGCCGCGAGGCAAAGCTTTATCTTCTTGACGAGCCCATCGGCGGCGTCGACCCCGCGACGCGCGACTACATCCTGCGCACGATCATCGGCAACTACAGCGAGGACGCAGCGGTCATCATCTCCACACACCTGATCGCCGACGTCGAGCAGATCCTTGACGAGGTCGTGTTCCTGCGCGAGGGGCAGGTCATGCTCCACGAGAGCGTGGAGACCATTCGAGATGAAAAGGGCAAGAGCGTTGACGAGCTCTTCCGGGAGGTATTTAGATGCTGAGCAAACTGATCAAACATGAATTCCGTGCAACGAGCCGCATCATGTGGCCGGTCTTTCTTGGAATGCTGGCACTGACGGCGCTGATGCGTTTTTCTCAACTGCTCCTGAACGGCGGGCACATTCCCTGGCTCTTACAGCTCATCGGCGTACTGCTGGTCATCGGCTTTGTGATGGGCCTCTTTGCGCTGGCGTTTGCGCCGCTGGTGCTCTCCGCCGTCCGCTGGCGCGACCATGTGCTCAAGGACGAGGGCTATCTCACGCTGACGCTCCCCGTGAGTGTGCATGAGCTGCTCGCCTCCAAGCTCATCGTCTCCGCCGTGTGGTACGCCGCGGCCTTCCTCGTGGGCGTTCTCTCGCTGCTGATCGCCGCCTCCGACTGGGCTTCCCTTCGCTATGTGCCGGAAAACTTCGTCGATTTCTTCACGGCATTTTCTCAGATGGACGCCTCGCTGCGCGGCCATGCGCTGCTCATTTTGCTTGAGCTGCTCGGCAACTTCGTTATGACGATCTCCGCCGCGTCGCTCGTGGTGTACGCCGCCTTCTCCATCGGCTACAGCTTCAATAAGCACAAGTCACTCTGGACGACCGTTCTCGTTCTTGTGTTCTTCGAGGTCGCACAGTTCACCGCCATCGCCATGATCGGCGCGTTTTTCAACGCCAACCCCACGCGCTGGATGAATCTGGACATTTACAGCGCGCCCGCGAGCGTCGAGCTGCTGCTCCTCTGGGGGATGTTCGGCGAACTGCTCTTCGCCGCGGCGGGCTACGCCGTGACGTGGTACTTCACGACGAAAAAACTGAATCTCGAGTAACGCATTTCCTGAAAAAGCAGCCGCGAAAAGCCTCCGCTTTTCCGGCTGCTTTTCTGCACCCTTTTTTCGGCAAAATTTCCCCAGGGGCGAAAATTATGTCAACCGTCAGCTTCTAACTCACTCGTTTGAAAGGAGTCATCTCATGCAAATCCTGACTGTTTCCGGTCTTCGAAAGACCTACACCACGCGCTTTGGCGGCAGCAATGTCCAGGCGCTCAAAAATGTCAACTTCACCGTCGAGTCCGGCGAATACGTCGCCATCATGGGCGAGAGCGGCAGCGGCAAAACGACGCTACTGAACATCCTCGCCGCGCTCGACAAGCCCACCGGCGGTACGGTACTGCTCGGCGGCAAGAACCTCTCCGAAATTCCAGAGGAGACTGCCGCAGCCTTCCGCCGCGACAATCTGGGCTTTGTGTTTCAGGACTTCAGCCTGCTCGACACGTTTTCGCTCGAGGACAACATCTGCCTGCCCCTCGTGCTTGCGGGCAAGTCGCGCACGGAGATGCGCGACCGGCTCTCACCGCTCGCCTACGACCTCGGCATCGAGACGCTGCTCAAAAAGTACCCCTACGAGGTCTCCGGCGGACAGAAGCAGCGCGCCGCCGTCGCCCGCGCGCTCATCACCCGCCCGCAGATCCTGCTGGCCGACGAACCGACCGGCGCGCTCGACTCCCGCTCGACGGACGAGCTTTTGAAGCTTTTTGCCGAGATCAACCACGCAGGACAAACGGTCGTAATGGTCACCCATTCCGTGCGCGCGGCGAGCTGCGCTTCGCGCGTGCTGTTCCTGCGCGATGGCGAGGTCTCGCTCGAGTTAAAGCGCGGCAAGGACACGGATTCCCAGTTCTACCAGCGTATCACCGATGCGCTCACGCAGCAGCAGACGGGAGGCGAATGCGCATGAAGGCAGGCTTTTCCCCCAAGCTCGCACTGCTCGGCATTAAGAAAAATGCGCGGCTCTATGTTCCCTATCTTCTCTCCTGCGCGTTCATGGCAGCGATGCTGTATGTCATTGCGTACCTCGCCGTCACCCCCGCGCTCTATACGGTCAATGGCAAGGTGAACGGCTCCGGCACCTCTGCGGTCGCGATGACGATGAGCCTCGGCTCGTTCGTCGTATCGGTGTTCATCGCACTGTTTCTCTTCTACACGAACAGCTTTCTCCTGCGTCGCCGCAAGAAGGAATTCGGCCTTTACAGCGTGCTCGGCATGGACCGCGGCGCACTCAGCGCCATTCTCTTCTGGGAGACACTTCTGGCCGCGGCGTTCACGCTGATCGCGGGGCTTGGCCTCGGCCTGCTGCTCTCCTATGTCTCGCAGTCCGCACTGCTGCGGCTTTTATCTCTCCCCGCCGCGGTTTTCACCGTGAGCCTTGCCGCCATCAAGCAGTGCGCCATCACGTTCATCGCTATCTTCGCGCTGCTCTATGTGCGCGGTGTGCTGTCGCTGCGCCACGCGCAGGGCGCGGCGCTTTTGAAGAGCGAAAACGTCGGCGAAAAGCCGCCGAAGTCGCAATGGCTGCTCGTCATCCCCGGTCTTGCGCTGCTGCTCGGCGCGTACTACATCGCCGCGACCATCAACGACCCCGTACAGGCGATGCTGCTCTTCTTCCTCGCGGTCATCATGGTGATTCTATCGACGTATCTTCTCTTCATCTCCGGCAGCGTGACGCTCTGCAAAACGCTCCAGAAGGACGAGAAGTTCTACTACAAAAAGCGCAACTTCGTCTCCCTCTCGTCGCTCACCTACCGCATGAAGCGAAACGGCGCGGGCCTCGCCTCCATCTGCATTCTCTCGACGATGGTGCTGGTGATGCTTGCCTCGACGGCGAGCCTCTATTTTGGCGCGGAGGACGCGATCAACACGCTTGCCGTCCAGAACCACTGGCATCCCACGGAAATGGCGGACGTCCGTGCGGAGTTCTTCTCGCTCTACGGCAGTCTCTTCTTCCTCGGCATTCTTTTAAGTGTGCTGTTTCTGTTCGCAACGCTCCTGATGCTCTACTACAAACAGGTCGTGGAGGGGTATGAGGATGCCTCGCGCTTTGCCATCATGCAGCGCGTGGGCATGACCAAGCGCGACATCCGTGAGAGCGTGAACGCGCAAATGCTGCTCATTTTCCTGCTGCCGCTTGCCGCGGCGGCACTGCACCTCGCCTTCGCCCAGCCGATGGTCTGGCAGATCTTACAGCTGTTTGGCATCCAGAACCTCACGCTGTTTCTCGGCGTGACCGGCGCGGCGCTGCTTCTTTTCGCGCTGCTCTACTGCGCGATGTACCGCCTGACGTCGAATGCGTATTTCCGCATCGTCAGCACCGGCGGTGCCGCGGCGTGACGCGCTTTACTATATAGAGAACGGGACGGAAATGTTTATTTCCGTCCCGTTCTTCTTTTTCTCTTTTTACACCAGCAGACCGTATTTTTCGAGCAGCGGCGCAAGGGCATCTTCGGTGAGATTTCCCTCGTACAAGGCTCTTCCCTGATAGGCGCGCAGGCCCGCTTCCAAAAGCTCCGCGTCGTCGCAGATAAGGCACAGCGGCTTTCTGATCATGTACTGGTAGTCCGCCAGCGCGTCGACATCTGCCCAGGACGCGAGCTTCAGCGCGACCATCGGCCATTCGTCATCCATCGCGTCGGAGAGCTTGGCCTCCAAATCGCCGTCCGCGGTCAGCACCGCGCCGTGCGTCGCATCGGCGGGCAGGAAGAAGGCTTCCTTCTCCGTTGCCGCGGGAAGAAGGTCGAGGCATTCCGGTGCGGGGCGAACGTATTCCGCGTCCTTGAGCGCTGCTTTCAGCGCGGCGATATGCTCCTCCGTCGTGCCGCAGCAACCGCCGAAGAGGACCACACCTGCCTTGAGCATCTCGGGCACCAGCGCGACAAATTCCTCCGGCGGGCAGTTGTACACGGCCTCGCCGTTCACGATCTCCGGCATGCCGGCGTTGGGCTTGGCGATCAGCGGCACACGCGCATACGCCCGCAGCCGCCGAAGCTGGGGCAGCATCTGCGCCCCGGTGGAGCAGTTCAGGCCGAAGGCGTTGATGCCCATGTCCTGCAAAGCCGTAAGGGCGGCGGTGACATCAGTGCCGGAGATGCTGCGGCCGTTCCCGTCGCAGGCGAAGGTGACAAAGATCGGCTTGTCGGTGACAGCGCGGACGGCCAGCACCGCGGCCCGGGCGTCGGACAGGGAGATCATCGTCTCGATAACGTACAGATCCACACCGGCCTCCTCCAGTCCGGCCACCTGCTGGGCGTAGGCGTCCACCAGCTGCTGGAAGGAGGCGCCGCCCAGCGGCGGCAGGAACAGCCCCGTGGGGGCCATGTCGCCGGCCACCAGCGCTCTGCCGCCGGCAGCCTCCCGGGTCAGGGCCGCCAGACGGCGGTTGTACGCCGCCACATCTTCCGTCACGCCGTGGGCTGCCAGCCTGACGGCGTTGCCGCCGAAGGTGGGCGTATACAGCACCCGGCTGCCCGCGTCCACATAGCCGCGCTGAAGCTCCCGAATACTGTCCGGGTGCGCCAGCGTCCACTGCTCCATGCTGATGTCGCCGGTATAGCCGCGCCGTTGCAGCTCCGTACCGGTTGCGCCGTCCAGAATCAGAGGAAAGCGAAGCTCCATGTCCATACCTCCACGGTGCGAGCGCCGCACAACGGAAAAAGGCGGCGTCTCCATACAATACCACTACTTTACGGAGGATCGGGGCGCTTTGTCAAGGGGCATTGTGCGCCGCAGCGCCGCATGACGGCAAAAAGCGTCCTCTGCCGCAGGGCAGAGGACGCTTTTTCATTTTGTTACATATCGCGGATATCCTTCAGAAGATCCTCCAGCGACATGGTGCGGACATCCTCCTCGTCCTTGGACACGGGCTCCTCCGCCAGCGTCTTGTCCACCGTATCCTCCATCACGGGGAAGTCCGGGGCGGACGCCGCCGGTGTCGCCTTGGGCGCGGGAGCCGCCGCAGGTGCATCATCATCCAGCGGGATATCGAAATCCTTCCAATCGCGGGGTGTCGGCGCGGCCTTTTTCACCGGTGCCTCCTCCCGAGGCACGATGCGGGGTACAGAGCGGGGACGCTCCGGCGTGCGCCGCTCCTCCTGCCGCCGGTCACGGTCATCCCTGTCATGCCGCCGGCGGTCATGGCGGTCGCGGGGATCGTCTCCTCTGTCGGGGCCGTCCGGACCATCGTCATCGTCTCCACCGCCGGTGCTGCGTCCGATCAGCAGTCCCAGCAGGAACAGCAGGATCAATGCCAGCACCACACCGCCGCCGATGGCGACAACGGTGCGCACCTCGCCCAGCAGGGGCAGCTTGACATTCACCGGGATCTGGAGCATGGGAATCTCCGGCTCCGGTTCAGGCTCCGGCTCAGGCGTAAGCTCCGGGATGGATACAGTAGGCACCGTGCCGGTATACTGCGGCATTCGGAGGACATGGACGGTGTACTCCTTTTTGGTGACCCGATCCTCGGCGGTGCAGGTGACGACAAGGACGTTGTCGCCCTCCTTCTCGATGGCCACCTCGCCTGTGCCGCCAATGCCGTGAGCCTTGCTGTCACTGGCGGAGGCGGCCAGCTTCACGGTTTTCGTCTCAAAGGGGACGTACACGATGTAATCCGTGACCGTGCTGCTGAACGCGGGACTGAGGCTGACGCCCTCCACCGTCAGCTCCGACAGTGAGGCGTCGGTGGACGGCTTATAGTTGGGATCCTGCTCCCGGGTGGCCTCGATCACATAGCTTTTCGTTTTGCCGTTGGCCGCCGTGACCTTCAGCGTCACGGTGTTGACGCCCACCGCCAGCTCCGTACCGCTGATGGAGACCTTCTGCCCCTTGTCGGCGCGGTTATAATCCAGACTCAGCTTGGACACGCTGTAAGGGACCTTGGTGGTGTAGTACGTCGTATCGGGGGAAAAGGCCGGGGACAGGGTGAAGTTGCCGCACATGATGGCGGACAGAGAGCAGTTGTCGCTGGGTGCAGCGCCCACGCTGCCCGACCAGCTGGCAGTGCCGAGCTCAAGATCCTTCTCACCGTCAGACGCCACAATGTTTTCGAATTTGGCGGACAGCGCCGCACCGGGCTGGGCGCCCGATGCCACCTTCAGCGTCACGGTGATGACCCCGCCGCTGGCGCTGTTGGTGCCGTACACGCTGAAGCGGTTCTGGTTGACCAGAATGCTCCAGCCGCTGACAGAGCAGCTGTAATTGGTGAAGGTCAAGCCCTCGCCGCAGTTGAGATCCGCCGTCAAGCCGTAGATCTTGCTGTCTACCGACAGCGTCAGCGTCACGGAGTTACCCGGCTGCACGCTGCTGCTGCCGGAGAGGGACGCACCTGCGGCATAGGCCGTCCGGGGCAGCGCCGACACCGCGATCAGCAGTGCCGCCGCCATGGACAGGACGGCACGGAATAGTTTCTTTTTCATGAGTTACCTCCCACTCAGATGGTGCGCTGGCCCACTGTGACCTGCGCGGCCTGTACCACATCGGTGATGGTGATGCGGCCGTCGCCGTTGACATCGCCGGTGACCACGATGGTCAGGCTGGTGCTGCCGCTGACGGCGGTCATGCCTGTACCCACATAGCCGGAGGTGACCTCCTGCTTGCCGCTGTACACGGTGTAGCCCGAGTTGTTCAGGCTCTTGATGGAGGTCCCCGGCGCGATACCGGTCAGGAACCCGCCGGAGGGCTTGGTGGGATCGGCGGGCGTACCGCCGCCCTCGGCCTTGGCGGTCTTGTCGAACTGGGCGGTGTAGGTGATATCCTTCGTTCCCATGTAGGTGCCGTCTGCCACAAAGACTCCGCCGTCCTGATCCGTCCACTGCTTAAAGCTGTAGGTGTACTTGCTGTCCGCCGCCTTCACCGGGTTGGCGGGCGCCGTGATGAGGTCGCCCTTGGCCAGCTTGACGGTGCGGACTGCCTCGCCGTCCACCTTAAAGGTGACGGTGTAGAGGTCGCCGAACTTGGCGTACAGCGTATGGTTAGAGGCCGCCACAGGGGAGTTGGGCGAGACCTCCGTGCCGTCCTCGCGGAACCAACCCTGGAAGCCGGGCTCGTCCACCGTAGGCAGCTCGCCGTAGGTGTCGGACAGTGTGTATGTACAGGTCTTTATCACGGTATCTCCCACTTGGAAGGAAACGGTGTATTTTTCGTCGTCCTGTCCGCCGGGTACGGGTGCCGTGTTCGCTCCCACGGTAAAAGAGGTTTCTGCCAGCTGGAAGGTACCGGCACTGTTGGTGCCGGTGATCGTCAGCGTATAGGTGCCGACGGTGAGCCTACTGAATGTACAGGCGCTGTCCAGCTCCCACAGGTCGAAATGGTAGGCGGTGCCATTGATATTCTTGGAGACATTGAACCCGCTGCCGCCATTGTCGGAGACGGCCTTCACCGTGATATTGGAGATGGGCAGGCTGCTGGTCACCACACCGCGAATGGGGTAGGAGGAGTAGTTGGACAGCAGCTTCGTGGTATACCCCTCGCTTCCGGGGAAGAATGCTCCCTCCAGTCCCCAGACGCTGCCGGCGGCTGTGATCTGGAGCCTGGTAGCCTCGTCCACATTTCCCGTAGTGCTCACGCCAGCGTCGGACAGTACCAGATACTGCTTGGTTTCGCGGTTTTGCAGACAGTACGGCGTGTCGCCCGCCACTGCCCACAGTTGGTCGTTTCCGGAGGTGGGATCTGCCCACGCCACCGTGCCGTTTCCGCCGGTCAGGCGCTTGCCATCAACAGTCAAGGTGTAGTAGCCGCTGGCGTAATAGATGAGCTGAACGGTGCCGGCCTCGGCAATGGCGGCCAGCCCGGAGAGGTCTGTCTTCATGGCCCGCTCCGTGTTGCCGTGAGGCGAAATGCGGTAATCGCCGTTGGGCAGCGGCGCATTGGTGTTTTGGTACAGCATCACAACAGCATCCGCTGGCTCATTGATATGCAGGCGGCGGTACACGCTGACCTGCACATCGCCGGAGTTTCCGCTGAAATAGGCCATGGACCGGCCGGAAATGCCGTACTTCTCGGCGGTATCGCCGGACATCGTCTTCTTGGCCGGGGTGCCGTCCAGCTTACTGCACTCGGCGTAGATGGCTTGGATCAACTGGGCCTCGCTCTGGTTTTTGAAACCGCCCAGCCTGTCAAAGGCGCGGAGCACTACGCCCGTGGCGCCACTGCGGCCATCGCTGCTGTTGGCGCCGCTGAGAACGCCGGCGCCGTGGTGTACACTGCGGCTCCAGAACACGTTGCGCAGCGCCACGGAGTAGTTGTTCAGATCAAAGGCGGGGACGGCGGATTTCAGGTTGTTCAGCAGATCCGTATAGGCGTGGGTCTCCCAGTAGTCCTTCTGGGCCTGGGTGAACTCCTCCGGATAATCGTCGCCCACGCTGCGCCAGTTGGCGTTGAAGTTGCTGCCGTAGCCGGGGGAGTATTTTTCGTTGACGTCGTAGGCGTAGGCCTTGTACAGCTTGTCGCCCATGTAGCGGTAGAGGGAGCCTTCCTCGAACTCCTTCAGCCACTGGATAAAGCTCAGCGGCGTGCCAGCATTGCTGGCGAACATATAGATGCCGTAGGATGTGCCGCCGCTATCTCCCTTGACGGTGGAGATATAGCCGGGATCCGCGCTGTTGCCCGTCTCGTAGTACTGGCTCAGGTCGCCCAACCCGGCGCCCGTCCAGTTTTTGCTGGCGGCCAGCAGTGCGGTGGCCAGCAGGCTCAGCACCAGCACAGCGGCCAGCACGATCGCAGTTCCTCGTTTTATTCTTTTCATCACAAACACCCTGCCTTTATCTCATACTGGTAAAGCGGTGCGGAAAAACCCGCTAATTTACATAATAATAATCATTGACAGTATACCATCGGTTTTTGCCGTTGTCTACCAGAAATACGGTGCAAACACAAAAAATACGAAAATTTTGTCGAACAAACCACAACATTTGGGTAGAAATATCGTCAAAACTATCGTATAATGGCCAGCACAAGCCCAAAACGAACAAGGAGAATTCATTATGTCAACGAAAGAAAGAACCGGCAGCGCCGGCCGCACCGTGGGGATCGTCATCATCCTGCTGTGTCTGGCAGGTCTGGCCTGTCTGGGCATATACCTATACCGGCAGCAGCTGCCGCCGCCCCGTCCCGAGACTGCCATCGGCTATGTGGCCTCGGACGGCTCCTCCGCGCCGGTGTATGACATCGACAGCGGCGAGATGCTGGGCGTGCTGGTGCGGGGCAGTCAGGTAGCCTATGTACCCGCAGATTTGGAGCAGCCCCGGGAGGATGGGCGCGTGCGCATCGTCAGCAGTGAGGACAGCTATGTGCTGCTGGACGCGGCGCGTCTGACCGACGACCCCGCCAAGACGGTGCAGGTGGATATCGTGTACGCCCTGCGGGGCATGAGCCTGCTGGATGAGACGGGCGCCGTCCCCGGCTGCGCCGTGGAAAAGGGCATGGCGCTGACGGTCATCGGCTTCGACGGGCTGGACGCGGACGGCAACGTGCTGCGCTGGAAGGTCTCCTGCGACCGGGGCGAGGGCTACATCGCCGACGCCAACATCCGCATGACGGAGCCGGAGGCGCAGGCCCAGTACGACGAGGCGCTGTACCAGCTCCACGCCGCACGGGGCGATAGCTGGGGCGGCGGCGACGCGGCGGGGCTGGACTACTTCCCGGTGGAAAAGGGTCCCATCGCAGGCAACGATATGCCCGACGAGGTGCGGGCGCTGTACCTCAACGGCTCTGCCGTCCAATACGCGGACAACTACCTCCGGGTGGCGGAGGGCAGCGGCGTCAATGCCTTTGTGGTGGACATCGTGGACGGCACCGCCGTGTCCTACGCCTCGCCGGTGATGCAGCAGTACAGCCCCTCCGCCTACGCGGCGGCCATGGATACCATGGAGGGCTTCCGCGCCAACGTGCAGAAGCTGAAGGACGCGGGCTACTATCTGATCGGGCGCATCACCGTGTTCAACGACGCTCATCTGGCGGCGGATCACCCGGAATATGTGATCTCCGACCTTGACGGCACACCGCTGAAGATCAGCTCCATGTACTGGCCCAGCGCCTACAACCGCACGGTTTGGCAATACAAGGTGGATCTGGCGCTGGAGGCGGCGTCTCTCGGCTTCAACGAGATCCAGTTCGACTACATCCGCTTCCCCGATGGGGCGTACCGCTATGAAAAGGCCGGCACCATCGACTACCGCAACACCTACGGGGAAAGCAAGGCGCAGGCGGTGCAGCGCTTCCTGCTGTATGCGGCGGAGCGGCTTCACGGCGCGGGGTACTATCTGTCCGGCGATGTGTTCGGTGAGTGCGCCAACCCCTACGTCACCGCCTGCGGCCAGTACTGGCCCGCCATCAGCGCGGCGGTAGACGCCATTTCCGGGATGCCCTACCCCGATCATTACAGCGCGCAGGGCGACTATAAGCCGTGGGAGCATCCCTATGATACGGTGCATATGTTCGGCGCAGCGGCGGCGGAACGGCAGAAGGAAACTGTCTCCCCCGCGGCGGTGCGCACATGGATCCAGGCGTACAACGCCCTCTGGGAGCCGTATAACACCTACGGCGCGGCGGAGATCGCCGCGGAGGTCAAGGCGCTGCGGGACACCGGCTGTACCGGCGGCTTCATGACGTGGAACGGCGGCTCGGACATCAACAAATACCAGAGCATCATCAGCGCCTTGCGCTGAAAAAAGAAACGGAGCGGCGAAAGCCGCTCCGTTTCTGACTGTTTAAGACCTCCGCCGCCTCGGCAGAAAACCGCGCCGGTCAGGGCAGGTAGGTCAGCTGTACGGGGATGTGCTGCTCGGTGGTGAAGTCGAACCAGCGACCGTCGAAGGACACGGAGGTAACGGTGTCCACATCCACCATGCGGTTGAAGATGTATACCGCGTGAGCGAAGGGGGCGGTCTCACCGTCGCCGTAGATGTAGCCCAGCACCCAGTTCATCAGGTTCTGGCTCTCGCTGGTCACCACATAGGAGGTGCCGTCGGCATAGTGCAGCGTCAGCTCCTGCGCGGTCAGCTCCCGGTCGGGGGAGGCGTTGCCCATGGTGATGCCCACGGCGGAGATGCGGGCCACCTCGCCATCGGCGGCGGTCAGCGTCCGGACAGGGGCGTAGGTGCGGGGCTGGATGGCCACGGCGTAGGGCTCCCGGCCCTCGCCGCCGCCGTCGTAAACGGTGAAGTAGAAGTTGTCGCCCTTCTGATACGTCTCACCGGCGGCAAAGTAGGCCACCACGTCCAGATGGGTGGCGGTGCTGGTGGTCTTGTCCACGTGAAGCTTGACATTGATGCTGCCGCCCTGCTGGTAGTCGGGGGAGCGCAGGTACATGCGGGGCTCCAGCGGCAGACTGTACACCTCACCGTAGCCGGCGTCCTCGTAGGATACGCCTTCGGGATCGTCCACGGTGTAGGTCAGAATGCCGCAGCCGCTCTCGTCGACAAGGAACGTCTCCAGTGTGATGGTGGTGCTGCCTACGGTGAGCTCGGCGTCCAGCTTGCTGAGGTAATCGCCCACCAGACGCTGCACGGTATCCCGGTCGCCGGGGATGCGCTCCATGTCCGGCAGAGTGATGAGCTCACCGGAGTTGCCCTCCACCGTGGGGGTGGAGGCGTCCATATCGTCGGTAAAGGCGTGGTAGGTGGTGTCGTCCACCTTGTCGGCAGGGGACACGTTGGCCTTAATAAGCGTCACCACTCCGGTGGCTGCGGCCACCGTCAGCGTCAGGGCGGCGGCAATGGCGATCACCACGCCCCTGTGCAGGGTACGATGGGTCTTTTTGCTGTTCTCCATGGTCTTCTGAACCTCCATCAATGTGTCGGGGGAGGCGTGCAGCGCGGAGAAGGTCTTCTGGAAAAGTTCATGCTCTGTCATGTCTGCGGCACCTCCAATAAAATGTGCTTCAGCTTTTCTCTGGCCCGGGCCAGACGGGTACGCACCGTTTCCTCCGGTATGTCCAGCAGCCCGGCGATCTCCTTCTGGCGATAGCCTTCGTAGTAGTACAGCAGCACCGGCACCCGGTATCGCCTGTCCAGCGCCATCACCGCGTCAAACAGCTCGTGGCACTGGGGCTCCTCGAAGGACAGACTGTTTTCGTAGTCGGCGATGTCCTCCGCCCTGTGCCACGGGGCGCGCAGCACGTTCTTGCATCGATTGACCGTGACGCGGATCAGCCAGTTCTTCACATGGGCGTCGTCATCGAACGCCTTGTCCGTTTTGTACAGCTGTAGCAGCACGTCCTGGGTCACATCGTCGGCGTCGGCGGGGGAGCGCAGATAGCTGTACGCCACCCGGAACACCGTATCCATATATCGCTCTGCCAGAGGGGAAAACTGTTGCTCTGTCATAGATCGATCTCCTTGTGTTTTGAAAAGGCCCTTCACTGGGAATACACATGGGAACGGCAAAATGTTTCATCGCCGCAAGCTTTTTCCGCAGAAATTTCATGGTCCGCAAAAGGATTCCCGCTTGCGCGGGAGCGGCGGGTCTTTTATACTATAACAAAACACGCGCCCATCGGCAAATTCCCCTGCCGATGGAATATTGCAGGAAAGGAGCGCCGGATGCCCCGCGTCCGGCCGATACAGCCATGAGCAAATGCATTCTGGTCATCAACCCCGGCTCCACCTCCACCAAGATCGCGGTGTTCCGCGGGGCGGAGAAGGTCTTTGACGAGACGCTGCGCCACAGCCGGGAGGAGCTGGCGCCCTTCCACTGGGTCATGGAGCAGGTGGACTTCCGCCGCGCTGTCATCGAGCGGGCGCTGGCCGCCCACGATTTCGACACGGCGCAGCTGGACGGTATCTGCGCCCGTGGCGGGCAGCTGCCGCCCTGCGAGTCCGGCACCTATCTGGTGGAGCAGCGCATGGCGGACTATATGTACACCATCAAGCACGCGGCGCACGCCTCCAATCTGGGCTGTGTGCTGGCGCTGGAGCTGGCGCAGCCCCTGCACATCCCCGCCTTTATCTGCGACCCCGTCTCGGTGGACGAGATGACGGAGGAGGCCCGTATTACCGGCCTGCCGGAGATCCGGCGCACCATGCTGGGTCACGCCCTGAACTGCCGCGCCATGGCGCGGCGCTGCGCCGAGGAGGTGCTGCACAAGCCGCTGGAGGACTGCCGCCTCATCGTGCTGCATCTGGGCGGCGGCGCCTCCGCCCGCCTGTTCATCGGCGGCAAAATGGTAGACGGCGTCCGGGACGACGAGTGGATGTTCGCGCCGGAGCGCTTCGGCGGCGCCAGCCTTCAGCCGGTGGTGCGCCTGTGCTACTCCGGCAAATATACGGAAAAAGAGATGACGGACTTCATCCGGGGCAAGGGCGGTCTTGTGGCGTATCTCGGCACCGCCGACGCCCGGGAGGTGGAAAAGCGCATCGCCGACGGCGACGCACAGGCCAAGCTGGTCTACGACGGGATGCTGTACAGCGCCGCCCGCGCCATCGGCGGTCTGGCTGCCGCCGCGGACGGACAGGTGGATCGGGTCATCCTCACCGGCGGTATCGCCCACTCCAAGTATGTCGCCGCGTATCTGACAAAAAAGCTGTCCTTCATCGCGCCGGTGGAGATCATGCCGGGCGAATTTGAGCTGGAGGCGCTGGGCCAGTGCCTCCAGGACCTGACGCTCATTGACGTAGCCAAGCTCCTGCAAAGCCTGGCCGACGCGCAGGTCGCGGTGCTCTTTCTGGTAGGCAAGGGCGGTGTTCAGCTGGTCGGGCGTGATATAGCCGAACTCGATCAGAACGTCGCCGAGGCGGATGTTTTTCACGGCTGTACGCCTCCTTTGTCACAGAGGATCACGTTCAGGGATACATTGAACGCCGTGGCCGTCACGGCGCTGCCGTCGGTGTCGGCGAAGCTGCGGGTATCGATGGAGAAGGATACAAGCTGTACGGACGGGTAGTTCGCGGCCATGTCGTCCAGCATCGAAAGAAAATCACTGTCCTCGCCCGTGCAGCAGAAGCTGACCGCCACGCTGCGGTAATAGCCCGGCTGGTCATAGTCCGGGATGAGGTCGGAGGCTAAGATCTGCTGCAAAATGGCGTTGCCCTGGGCCGTTGTGTCGGCGGTGTCAGCGGTGATGCTGTCGTCGTCACCGGCAAGGGCGGACGCGGCTGCGCTGGGGGCAGCGCTCTGTCCGGCGTTCTCACTGGCGGTATAATAGGTAAGGCTCTGGGTCACGGGCTCGCCGATGGTCAGCGAGTCGGGCTGTAAATTGTGGTTTAACTCCAGGCTTGTCACCAGCGTGTCCAGCTCGTCACTGCTCAGCAGGCTGTAGTAGCTGGCGTTGGCGGTCTGCAGTTCGCCCCAGTTGCTGTTTTTTTCGGCGGCGTAGGTGCCGGCCAGCATGATCGTATCCTGCATGGAGGTCTGGGCGTCCTGCGCCTCGCGCAGATCGGCGTCGGCCTGCTGGTGGTTCTCAATGCCCGGAATCAGCAGGAACCGGACAAAAAGCACAACGAACGCCAGCATCAGAACGACGTACAGCAGAATTTTATCGCGCTTTGTCATTGGTGCAATTTCCATAGCGCCCTCCTTTACTGCTGCGGCGCTGCCAGCACACAGCGCAGATCGATGGAATAGCCGTCGTCATCGGCCTTGTAGCCGGTGTAGCTGACGGTGGAAAACACCCCGCAGTTCTGCAGGGAACGGATGTAGGCCGGAATGTCGATGACCTGGGAGGAGTTCGCGTTAAAGAGCAGCTCGCCCGTCGATGCGTTGTAGTCGGTGAACTGGATCGTGATGCCGGACCCGCCGGCAGCCTCGACCCGGTGCAGCAGACTGCTGGTCACGTCGGGGTAGCTGTTCAGCAGCTCGGTCATCCCGTCGGAATAGTCGGTCAGTGAGCGGAACTGCGCCGCAGACTCGGAATCCTGCGTTGCGGCGCGGTATGGCTCGGTATTGTCGCTGCAGCAGTTCAGGATGTCCTCCCGCTGGCTTTTCAGCATCGAGGTGTGCAGCGTCAGCACACCCCAGCCCAGCATGGAGACAGCCACGACAGCAAGGCCGGGCACCAGTGTCCGCAGGCCCTGGCTGCGGGACTCCGACTTGGCCGCACCGGCGGCCTTCTGCCAGCGCAGATAAAAGTTGTTCTGTTTCATAGCCATAATGATAAGCCCCCGGGGCAAGTATTTGCAGGTAAAAATCAGCGTGCGATCAGGTTGCCCGCCGCGTAAAGCACATCGGCCAGCGCGGTGCCGGACGGCAGCCTGACGGTGGGTGAATCCGGGAAGCGGTCCACCTGCAGGCCCAGCGCCTCACAGCCCGGGCGGCAGACCGCAAGGTCGTCCGCCGTGGAGCCGGCAAAGCAGACCGTCTCAATGCGGTGCTCGCTCTTGCTGGTCGTGTGGAACTGGATCAGGCCCGAGAGCTTCTGCGCGATCTCGGTGCCGGACTCCGCCGAGCCGCGCGGGTTGAACAGGCGGCTGCGGGTCGAGTAGGTGTACTGCCCCTGCACAAACAGGCAGGCAGAGATCGTGTCATCGTCAAATTGCAGCAGCACGAAGGTCTTCTGCTGCAAATCGGGGATCGTGCGCACGGCCTTGATCGGCGCGGCCAGCCCTAAGTCGATGCTGTACAGCTTGAAGCCGACGGCCTTGGCCAGCGCGTCGTACCCGGCAATGACGCTCTGCTCCACGCGGGTGGCCAGCACGGTATCCACGCGGGTCTTGGCATCGCGGGAGAGCAGCATGTAGTCATCCAGCGGAGCCTTGACCTCGGCGCCGCCGCTGGCAAGCTCATGGGAGAGCACGGCCATCCGCTTTTTCTCGCTCATGGCGGGCAGCGACAGGATGCGGTGCATGAACTGGCTGCCGCCTGCAATCAGCGCGACGTGGTTCATCGGCAG
>ENA-OPEC01001189-OPEC01001189.1-human-gut-metagenome-genome-assembly--contig:-NODE-1189-length-18678-cov-2.944853_pt1 | contig 18678 bp, 16 predicted proteins | sample MGYA00241622_ERZ501507 | MGnify/ENA primary metagenome ERZ501507 (study PRJEB25962, sample SAMEA2042582) | human gut metagenome | biome: human gut; feature: human-associated habitat; material: faeces... | reverse complement strand
AAAACAAAGGTAAGCAAAGATAGCTAATTTTAAAACTTAACAACCAGAAATTTCCGCTGAGCCAATATTTTTTGTGAAAGTATATAGGGAGGTAAGAGTTTTTCGTTATCTTTGCTCCCTACATGATAAAACTGATTTTATTTTCCTGTTAACCATTAGGATCATAAGATATACCTTCTTGATGATTTCTTTAAGTAAAAAATGAGAATTAATGAATATGAGAAATTTGTTTTTGACTTTAGCTTTCGGTCTATGTTCCGGCGTATTCGCCCAAAATACGACTGTTTTTGAATCTCCTATTATGGGGTGGAGCTCATGGAATACCTATCGGGTTCATATCAATGACACCTTAATAATAAGGCAAGCGGATGCTATGGTGCAAAAAGGACTGAAAGAAGTGGGCTATTCCTATGTGAATATAGATGACGGTTTTTTTGGATGGCGGGATGAAAAAGGAGTGATGCGAACACATCCCGAGCGTTTCCCGAACGGATTGAAGGGAGTGGCGGATCATATTCATTCTTTAGGATTGAAAGCCGGTATTTATTCGGATGCGGGAAGCAATACTTGCGGTTCCATCTGGGATAAAGATATGAACGGCATAGGTTCCGGTTTGTATGGACATGAATTTCAGGATGCCACGTTGTATTTTAAAGAGTGGGGATTTGATTTTATCAAGATTGATTATTGCGGAGCCGGTCAGGAATTGAATCTGGAAGAAGAAAAACGATATACCGAAATACGCCAGGCTATAGATAATCTGGGTTGCGGACATGTTTCTATTAATATCTGTCGATGGGCTTTCCCAGGTACTTGGGCTAGAAACCTTGCTCGTTCATGGCGAATCAGTGCGGATATCCGCCCGGAGTGGGGATCAGTAAAATATATCATCGATAAAAATCTTTATCTGTCTGCCTATGCGGGAGAAGGTCATTATAATGATATGGATATGTTGGAGATAGGTCGAGGGCTAAAACCTGAAGAGGAAGAGGTACATTTTGGAATGTGGTGTATCATGAGTTCACCTTTGTTGATAGGATGTGATCTGACAACCATTCCGGAGACGTCATTAAAACTGTTGAAAAATAAAGAACTGATAGCTTTGAACCAAGACCCTTTAGGATTGCAGGCATACGTTGTTCAGCATGAAAATGAAGGGTATGTGTTGGTGAAGGATATAGAACGAAAGCGTGGTAATGTACGTGCGGTTGCTTTATACAATCCTTCGGATACGATTTGTAGCTTTACAGTTCCGATGAATATTTTGGAATTAGGAGGAAAGGTTAAGGCACGCGATCTGGTGAAACACCAGGATTTACCGGAGATAAAAGGGGGTGTTCTGAATCGAGAATTACCTCCCCATAGTGTGCTGATTTTACGTATGGAGTCCGAGAAGAGATTGGAAGCGACTGTTTATGAAGCGGAATGGGCTTATCTGCCTTGTTTCAATGATTTGGGAAAGACTCCGAAAAGCATCGTATATGCTCCGTTACATGAAGCATCCGGAGGCATGAAGGTAAGTTATCTGGGAGGGCGGAAAGAGAATTTTGCAGAATGGAAAGAGGTGTACAGCGAGCAGGGCGGTGAATATGAAATGACTATCCGCTATGTGCCTAAAGCAGACCGTAAGCTGGAAGTCTGTGTGAATAATGAAAAAAGGATTCTTCTTGATTCGCTGTCGGCGGATGAGACTCAAAAGATAGCTTCGATTACTGTTCCGGTGCATTTGAAGGCAGGGAATAATAAGATACGTATGGGAAGCTCATTTTGCTGGGCTCCAGATATAGACTGTTTTACTTTGAAAAAAGTAAGTGAGTAGGCTGATAAGATCTATCTTCTTGAAGTACCACTTTGATAAAAAGTAAGAATATGAGTGTAACAAATGTCACCCGTGAGGAATTGTGGGCAAAGCAACATTTGTCTTGCAAAAACATGGATTATGCGGTATGGGAACGGGATAAATCCATGCTCCAGAAGTTGTCCAGAATCAATGGCGGCTGTTCTTTCGTGGTGGATGTATATAAAGGATGTTATGCGTATGCTTCTACGGGTTTTGTCGATTGGTTGGGGTATGACAGGCACAAGATAGAAACATTGGAAAAACAGGGTGATTATCTGGAGTCACGTATTCATCCGCATGATCGTTCCCAATTGGAAGACTTGCAAGTCAGGCTGGGGAAGTTCATTTATAACCAGCCTTTTGAACATCGGAATGACTATTGTAATGTGTATAGTTTCCGTATACTCAATGCTCGTGGAAACTATGTGCGTGTAACAAGCAGGCATCAAGTTTTGGAACAGAGCCATGACGGAAAAGCATGGCTCATTATAGGGAATATGAGTATGGCTCCCGGTCAGAAAGAATCAGAACAGGTGGAATGTACTGTGCTGAATCTGAGAAATGGAGAAATGTTTTCACCCGGTGTTGTGATAATGAATCCGGCTTTCGGTCTTACCGGACGTGAAATGGAGATATTACGCCTCATCCAACGAGGATTCTTAAGCAAAGAAATTGCCGATAAATTATGTATCAGTATTCATACCGTCCATATTCACCGGCAAAATCTGTTGCGTAAGCTGGGAGTACAAAACTCTTTGGAGGCAATACGCCTAGGACAGGAGTCGGGGCTGTTAAGCTGATGCCCGATTTCATCGGGTCAAGGCATCCATTCTACTACTCCTGTAACAGGATGCTGCTTTCTCCATTCCTTAAATCCGCTATAATCCCGCACCCCATCCCGGATGACTGCCTGATAATACTCCACTCCGATGATTTTCTCGGTTTCCGGTGTTTCATATTTTAATCTTAGAATAGTTTCCCGTATTTCATCGGTCATAATTTCCGAAATGCGTTGGGCTACCTTTTCAAAATAACCGTCATAACGTGAACCTTCCCGGATGTGAATCATATCCATCTGCCAAAGTTCATTTTCTTCATTTTGATACCATGCATGCCATTCGATACAGGCTTCGGCAGTATGCAGCAGATTAGCGCATTCTATTCTTTTGATGGACGGATTCTCAGCTAGTCTGGCCATTGCCTGAAAGCTGTCCGTCAGGTTTAAGGGTGATGAATAAATATGGAAATCAATGTCCCTATGTTTCATCAGCAGCCCTGTTCTGAGTGAACCTACCAGATTAATTTTTGCACCGGCATCTTCCCATATCTGGATGATGTTCGTGTTTTTGATAACTTGCCAGGCTTTTTCCTGATTCTGTTTGGCAATGTCGAAAATATTCATACGCTGTCTTTTATAGTTGGTTTGCAAAAGTAGAGAAAAGCTTTCAAACTGAAGATAGTTATAAATAACTATTTATTGCCGGAATGAATCGGGAGAAAGGGGGTAACAAGGAACTTAGTAATGTTTCCTTTTCAAGTAAATGACAGATTGTATTCCCAACATGATGACAAACAGATATTCGGTTGTCATATATACCGCTAAAGGTGCATGTACACAGTGGCTCAGCCAGTAAAGATAAAGAAGATATACCATAATGGTAACCACTTGGAAGATAAAGGCAATTTTTGTCTTTCCGGTTCCGGTGACGGCACTGATGTAGACATATCCGGGTACTGCGAATATATAATTGAACAGCATGACGATGAAAGGGGGGACAGTGTGTTGCACCAGTGTTTCGTTGTTGGTGTAAAATCCGATAATCCAATAATCACAAAACAATGCGACTCCTACCAGTGGAAAACCGATGGCATATCCCATTTTGATGATTTTGTGGCAGATAGGAAAAACACCTTTTTGTTGTCCGGCTCCTAAAAGATTGCTTACCAAGGAACCGTTGGTGGCTCCTAAAGAACTGACAATCACAAAAAAGAGGGTGGAAACGCTGCGGGTTATGTTGGAAACGGCCAGTTCCATCTTTCCTAAATGTTCGATGGCGATGAAGAACAGGAACCACGGCGCCATACTGATAAAAGAATGCAGCATGCTCCATACGGACAGGTAAAACAGTCTTTTCAATAGCTTTCCATCAAATATCGGTTGCAGTCCATACTTGTTTTTATCAATCTTTCTCCACATATGGATAAGGAGAATGATTAACGATCCCATTTCTGCTAGCGTTGAGGCTATTGCCGATCCTGCTATCCCAAATTTTAAGGTAAATATTAACAGGTAATTGAAAGGGATGTTGATAAGTACGGCTGCTATTGCGGCCCAAGATAAGGACCTGGTCTTTATTATTCCCACAAAGAAAGCCCGGAGTGCCAGAAAGGGAAATGAAAATAAAAGTCCGAAACTGCGCCAGTCCAGATAGTCCGTTACAGCCTGATAGATTTCCGGTGAGGTAATTAATTGTTTCAAGAGGAAGGGGGAAAGGCCCTGTATCAACAAACATAAAGAGAGTGCTAGTCCGGAAAGGAAAAATAGTCCTTGAAAGAAGGTACGTCCTGTTTCTGCATAGTTCTGTTCTCCATTCCTGCGGGCAATCATGACTTGTAGTCCTATGCTGAAACCGAAGCCTAGCATATAAGTTGCCAGATAATATATTCCTGCCAAGGCAGATGCGCCAAGTTCCACTTCACCGACATGGCCCAGAAAGACGGCATCGGTAATGTTGATTAATTGCTCCATTAAAACGCTCATCATTACAGGAAGGTTGATGAGCCATATTTGTTTATATGTATAATTCATTGTTTAACTTAATGTATAACCATGCTTATGCACTTATCGGTTTAGGGATGGTGCACAATCTGTGTGGATTAATAATAAGGGTATAAAACTCTGTAACAAATCTTATTTAAGATCCGTCAAAATAGCCAAATAGTTTGGATTGGTAGTGCTATTCGTTGAATGTAGCTATATACAGAGTTGATGTTTCATTAGTTAAACAATTGTGTTTTGCAGGTTAAATCAAATCTCCTGGTTCGGCATAAATTTTGTATTCGCTCTCTAGTCCCTTGAAATCTTTTCTGAGGAGTACAATTTTAGCTTTGGGGGTAAGCCAAATGTTTAGTGGAATGGCATTCTTCTCTTGAAATGAAAATATAGTGCTGAATTCTTTTCTCAAAGACTCGTCTGAGGTTGCGGTATAATTAGGGAGTGAGAAAAATGAATTTATGTAGTTATACAGTATTTGTTTGCTTTTCATAGATCCCCCTTTTTCATATTTCTCATTTTTGGCATACAGCATAACAGATGGGACACCTTGATGGATATGGGTTTGCGTACTCAGATAATATCCGTCCAGATTATTTGCATAGCCTGTGGTAAAATCGGAGTCGGTTACGTCTTTCCAATTGAAAGCAAGGAAATCTTTTTTATTTGTGATATCAATGGATATTGTATCACTACTATAGATTATTTCATTGTTTTTGTAACCTAGCAGATAAGTCTTGTATGTGCCGGGTGAATAATAAACATGTGCCCATTTGAAAAATGTTGTTTCCACATATCTGGCATAATTTGAATGACTGAATACTTTAAAGCTATTTGGGGAATGAGATGATTTCCACACTATGGAATCATACACTTCGCTTAGACAAGGTGCATCTTTACCAAAATCAAAAGATTGGTAGAATACAATAGGAGCAAATATGTTTTGAGAACTTGTTTCTGCTTCTAATATAATTTTGATCTCTTTATTTTCTGTTTCTTTATTTTGGCTACCATCCATATCGGCCTCTTCTTTGGAGCAAGACAAGACAAAGAAGGTAAGTAGTAAAAAACAGTAGAATATCTTTTTCATGTTTGTTTTTGAGTTGGGTAAATAGCTCTGTTTGTAATGTCGAAAACAAAGCTAGCAAATATATTTGATAATCTCAGCTTTGTATCCTATATTTTATTTTTGACTGATGATTTGATAATCAAAATCGGTAAACAAAGACTTTACAGAGATTCAAGAGGTTCCTGCACATACCTCATATACTCCTCATAGTCTATATACCTTCCACCCATTGACTTTAAGTGTGGGGTTTCAAACTGACAATCAATCAAGGTTCCTCCCAACTCCTGAAATGTTTGTGCCAGATAGATAAGCGCCAGTTTCGATGCATTGGGGACTAGAGAAAACATGCTTTCGCCGAAAAAACACTTTCCCAAAGTGACTCCATAGAGTCCGCCGACCAGACAAGATTCTTCCCATACTTCCACGCTGGTCGCGAAACCTTGCTCATGCAGGCGGATGTAGGCTTTCATGATATCTTTGCCCAACCATGCTCCCGTTTCTTCCATCCGCAGATTGCCGCAGGTTTGAATCACTTCATGGAATGCCTGGTTAAAACTGACTCCATATTGTTCTTTGTTCATAAAAGTACGCATGGAGTGAGAAATGTGAATCTCGTTAGGGAAAATCACAAACCGTTTCAGGGGACACCACCATTGTATCTGTTTTTCACGGAAAGCATACCAAGGGAATATGCCATTGGAATAGGCAAGGAGGAGACGGTCTACGGAGAGGTCGCCGCCCACTGCCAATAGTCCGTCCGGTTCGCCATAGTGAGGGTCGGGAAAAACAAGTTTTTGAGTTAGTTGAAAGACCATATTGTTTTTTATTTATTGGATTCATATAATATCTTCTGTAGTAACTTCTCCGTATCTCTGCCTCTGCGGAGAAGTTGCCGATTCATTTAAAGGTATTACTCTTTGAGTACTTGCAAGCTCAATTCTCCGTTTCCTGCTGTCACTCTTACTTTACCTCCTGTTTTTAATGTTCCGAATAGGATTTCACGCATAAGCAGTGGCTTCAGCTGCGAAGTAATTACCCTGTCCATTTCCCTGGCACCATATTCTTTGGTGAAACCTAGTTTCAGCAGATGCTTATAGGCTTCCGGGCTGAGTTCCATTCCTACATGACGTGCAGACAGTTTGTTTTTCAGTTCGTTGAGTTTTTTGTTCAGGATGAGAGAAGCCATTCCGTAATCCATATCATGGAAGACGACTGTTGCAGACAACCGGTTGATGAATTCAGGTTTGAAAGTTTTCTTAACCTGTTTCAACATTGCCTCTCCGGCAGTAATTTGTCCGCTGAAACCTATAGAAGCTTGGTGCGCGAATTGTGCTCCGGCATTGGAGGTCATGATAAGTATAACATGGCGGCAGTCCGCTTTCCGTCCTTTGTTATCCGTCAGTACGGCATAGTCCATGACTTGCAGCAGGATATTGAATATATCAGGATGCGCTTTTTCTATTTCGTCAAGCAGTAACACACAGTTGGGAGTTTTGCGGATAGCATCTGTCAGCAGTCCGCCGTCTTCATAACCTATATATCCGGCAGGTGAGCCGATGAGTTTGGCCACTGTATGCTTTTCCGTATATTCGCTCATGTCAAAGCGTTGCAGGGCAATACCTAGTTCGGAGGCCAATACTTTGGCTACTTCCGTCTTTCCTACTCCGGTGGGGCCAACGAAGAGAAGGCTGGCCAGTGGTTTGTTTTCGTCCAGTAGCCCGGCTTTGGCCATTTGTACGGCTTCCACCACTTGGCAGACAGCTTCTTCCTGACCGTATATCTTTGCACTGATGCGTTCATGCAAGGTTTCTAATGTGGCATTGTCCTCTTCCTTCATGGCGAGTACATCCACTTTACAGATACGTGCCAGTATATCGGTTATCAATGCTTTGTCCACCGTTTGTGTTTCTGTATCTGTGGGGTGGATTTCACGATAAGCCCCGGCTTCGTCCACCAGGTCGATGGCCTTGTCGGGCAAAAAACGGTCGCTGATATACCGTGCGGCAGCTGTGACGGCATATGCTATCACTCCTTCTTCATAAACTACTCCATGGAACGTTTCGTACCTTTCTTTTAATCCTTCCACTATGTGGATAGTTTCTTCGATTCCGGGTTCCTGTATGTCAATCTGTTGGAAACGCCGTACCAATCCTCTGCTACGTGAAAAATAGCGGTTGAATTCTTCGTAAGTAGTGGAACCGATAAACCGGATCTCTCCTCCTTCCAAATAAGGCTTGAGCATATTAGAGGCATCCATCGAACCGTCTCCCGTCCGTCCGGCGCCTATCAGGTTATGTATTTCATCTATATATACAATGGCGTGTCCTTCTTTCCGTATTCCTTCCATAATGGCTTTCAGCCTTTTCTCGAATTCACCCCGATATTGTGTACCGGCCAATAAGTTGCCTAAATCCAGTTCGTAGATACGACAGCCTGTGAGGCGTTCGTGAACATTGCCTGCTTCTATACGTGCAGCTAGTCCGTAGACCAGTGCGGTTTTTCCCACTCCCGGTTCACCCACGTGCAGAGGGTTGTTCTTTTCTTTGCGGCAGAGAACTTGAATGGTGCGTTCCAATTCCACATTCCGGCCTATAAGCGGATTCCGGTCTTGCAGACCTTCATTGAGGGAGGTGACGTAGTTGCGCCAAGGTTCGCTTTTCTCTTGCTCAGAGGAAGTTTCCTCTTGAAACTGATTCATGTGCTCGTAATTTGAAATGAGGGAGCTGAGAAACTCCGGCATATCTTCTCCCACTGTTTCTTTTAGCAGATAGCCGGCCCATGAATCTTCCAGTTGAAGCATTCCTTGTACCAGATGAGGAACATCCATTTCTTCTGCGCTTGAATGGCTGATTGTCATATAGGCATATTGCAGCAGCTCGGAGAGTTGACCTGAAATTTCCAACTCATATTCTATTTCTTGAGGAACTCGTTCCACTTTTTTCGACAGATATTCGGAAATGGACTGGGACAGTTCTTCCGGGGTACAAAAACACTCTGCCAATGCTTTTTGAAAAGGAACTTGTTCCAGCAATGCGCTCAATAAGTGTTCGGGCGTGATAAATTCATGCCGATATTGCATCGCTTGGCTCTGCGCAGAAGCGAAAGCGTAGTTCACCGAATCGGTATTTGGTATATCCATATCTTATTCTTGATTTTTTATTCTTCTTCCGGTGTAACCGTGAGTCGGAGAGGGAAACCCTCTTCACGAGCCATACGGGTGGCTTTTTGTACTTTTGACCGGGCGATATCATACGTATAGATGCCTATTACGGCCGATTCACTTTTGTGTACTTGCATCATCAAAGCTTCTGCTTCCATCGTTGATTTGAAAAAAACGGTAGTTAATATCTTTACAACAAATTCCATTGTAGTAAAGTCGTCATTGAAAATAGTAACTTTGAAGCGTCGCGGCTCGCGAAGGTCTATACGTTCTTTTTCTTTATAAGATGATTGTTGTTGTTCCATATTGGTATTTGTCATACGTACTTATGGCACAAAGGTAGGGAAAGTATTGGAAAGGTAGGGTAGGGAAGAGATGAATTTTGTAGACGGATGGTCTGGAGCTGATGTCTTGAATTCCTTTCATGCCTGTCTGTCATTCTTAAAACATCCATATATAATAAGATGTTTCAAGGATGACAGACGTGTATGAAAAATAAAATGTGAAAAAATTCAAGGATAAGAGGTGGAAACTTAGACTTTTCTGTGAACAAACTGGCCGTCAATCCAAATGGTGGCATGGTTTCCCCGGAACTTCAGCAGGATATATTCGGGGTCTTCCGGTCCTTTAGGAAAATGATGGATAAACCAGTCTTGCCATAACTCTTTCTTGGTGCCAGTGTCTGATACAACTTCCACTTCTCCGGTCATGGCCACGCTGTTTCCCTCTTTGTAGAAACATATGCCGGCTTTCGGATTAGAGCGGAAATCCTTTGTCTTTGCCGAACTGTTTCCTGTTGCAAACCAGATGGTTGTTAATCCTTCCGTTTTGATTTTACTCAAGGGAACCGGCCGGGGATACCCTTCTTTATTGATGGAAGTTAGTGTGACTACTTCACATTGTTGAAGCAAAGCTTTTGCTTTTTCTTTAAGTGATCCCATTGTTTCTTTTTAGTTTTTGATACGGTACAAAAGTAAGAAACGCCAGGATGGCTTCGTTGTAAAAAAACGACTTTTATAGTTTCAGATATGTTAATGTGGTTTCTTCCGTAACCGGTAAGGATAAAAAGGAACCGGGTGTATTGCCTGATAAGGCTTTTATTTCCTTACTCAAATGGGCTGTGTCATAGTATCCGGCCTCAATGGCAACAGAGAAGAGTTGATTGGAAGAGGTGGAACGCAGTAAATCCACTGCATTCTTGAATTTGATAATCCGGCTGTATTCCTTAGGGGAATATCCGGTCTGATGTTTGAACTTGCGCTCGAAGTGTCTTTGGCACAAGCATACATTTTCTACTAAAGAACGGATAGGCAGTTGGCCTTTGGAAAGGTTAATGCAATCTACTGCATATGATATCTGTTTTTCTATCTTGTTGTTAGTACATAAGGCTTGGGTGAGAAAAGATTCTATCAGTCTGATTTTGTCCTGTATGTACGGTTGTTCACATAATCTTTCTGCTAGCGAGTCGTTGAAGATACCTCCTGACTCAAAAGTGCTGATTCTTTGATTCCCAAGTTCTTCCAATGGTAATTGCATGAAGCGGAATAAACCGCAAGGCAGAAAACGGATACCAAACATATGGATGCTTTTCGCATAGGTTATTAGGGTGGAGTATCGGCTCATGGGACCTACAAAATAAGAGCGGTAGGGTTGCATTATAAGACTTTCTTGTTCCGCTATGTCAGCTACTTCGCCAAGGGTGAAGATAAAATCGGTGCAACCGTCCGGCAATATGTTGATTTTCATCCCATAGTCCGGATTGCCTTTAAATTCCCAGTATTTGTCAATATAGGGGGCTAAAAGCAGGGAAGGCTGGTATTCATTATACATGAAGATTGTTATTTCTTTTTAGCAGCGATAGCTAGTAATACTCCCAGTACCACCCCTAGAATGGCGGCAAATAATACCCGCATGTCCGGAGGAAGCAGGAAAGTGATGGTGTGGGCCGGATACCAGAACAAAGGGATGGTCTTTTTGAATACAAAGCTCCAAAGTACCGCCCAATTCAATCCGGTGAAAATACGTGTCATGGGAATAGGGGTGGAAAGCGCTTTGATAGAGCCGCCACAATTCCCGATATGAGTGTCTGTTATTTTATGTAATGTCATGAATACAGGAGCGAATATAGAGTTCATTGTAACGGAAATAGCCAGTGCAACCAGAAATTTGGCAAGACAGAAATCCCCGTTCATCAATGTGGAGGCATATTCCAGACCCATATATTCCAAGAAAATGGGAGTGCCTTTTGAAAAAATAATCATAGCCATATTGATACCCATACCCAGTACCCCCCAGATTACCATGCGTGGGATAATACCGAAGGTCTTGTTGTGATACACTCCTGTGCTGATGCGAAGCCCAAGCATTTCTCCCAAAGTAGCTAGAATGGCGAACTTCACAAAACTCATGACCATACCATGGATTGCATTGAAAGATTTGTACCATTCATAAATGGTATCGCTAATAAAAAAGGGTAGAAACAATGCTATTACAAACAAAAAGAACAGAATATCACTCTTTTTCATAGATAGAAATGTGTTTTTCATTAATATTTGCGACAAACATACGAAAAAAATCTAAGTTCCTAACCAAACAATAATTTAAATTCGACGGCTCTTTATTTGTTATCTAGCTATAATCTTTTATCTTTGTTTCCCGTCATGGAATAAAATAAAAAGGTTATTATGAAAACAAAAGGATGGATTTTAACTGTAATTTGTAGTATGTTGTTATTGGTGGCGGGTATCACTTTTGCATCAATGGTGCTTGTCGGGCAACCGGCTTTGGCAAACGAATCATTGTGGTGGTGGATCTTGATAAATCTTGGTGTGATGGTTTTATTATTCGGGTATGGCGTGAAACGGGGAATCCAGATATTGCGTATCTTCAGCATACCGAAAAGCAAACTGACACGGGAACCAGGTGTCGTGGTTTGTGATTATAATATCAGCCTGAAAAAGTATGCTTTGTATAAATTGTGGGACATCCGTCATTTCAGTTTCTCTTTGTTGTTCATCATTTATATTTGTATTGCACTGTGTACAGGGCACTATATTGTTCCCGAAGAGCAAAGCCTGTTCAGTCCGCTGCTGATTTGGTTCTTGTGTCTTATTTATATCTTGATTATGCTGCCTGTCAGACTAAATAAGATTTATAAGCGGAGTATTGCGGGGCAGACTTGGGTGGAAATAACTCCGGAAGGGCTGACATATGATAAGGCGGAACTGAAACAGACATTCCCTTGGGAGGAGATAGCAGGTATAGCTCTTTATAAGACTTATTGCTTTCTGTATGATAAAAGAGGCGGTGAATTTTTGATTGTAACTTCGGATGAAAAGGTGAAAGAATCCCTTCTTTACTATTTAAATACGAAAAAATAATGAATTAAAGCTAAGTGTTTTTTATAATAAGGTTGTTCATATTATTATAATGTGTATTTTTGTAACAAAGTAATAATGAAAAACCTCTTAAGTATGAAAACACCTGTTCTCGCGCTATTCATTTCTTTAGTGGCATTTGGAGCCTGTGTGTCCAATAAACAAACCCAGCCGTCAACCGATTATACCCAATTGGTGAATCCGTTTATCGGAACCGATTTTACCGGCAATACTTATCCGGGAGCGCAAGCGCCTTTCGGAATGGTACAACTTAGTCCGGATAACGGTTTGCCCGGATGGGACCGTATTTCCGGTTATTTTTATCCGGACAGTACGATTGCCGGATTCAGTCATACCCATTTGTCGGGAACAGGAGCCGGAGACTTGTATGATATCTCTTTCATGCCTGTAACTTTGCCTTATCAGGAAGCGGAAGCTCCTTTAGGTATCTATTCCAAATTCTCTCATGCGGATGAAGAGGCTTCAGCTGGTTATTATCGCGTGTTGCTGAAAGATTATGATATCAATGTGGAGTTAACTGCTACAGAGCGTTGCGGTATACAGCGTTATACGTTTCCTGAAGGAGAGTCGGCTGTCTTTCTGAATCTGAAGAAAGCGATGAATTGGGACTTTACCAATGATTCTTATATTGAGATAATTGACTCATGCACCATTCAGGGATATCGTTTTTCCGAAGGATGGGCAAGAGACCAGCATGTGTATTTCCGCACTCGTTTCTCCAAACCGTTTGCCTCGGTAGAGATGGATACTACTGCCATTGCTTTGAAAGGTAAACGTGTAGGTACGGCTTATATCGCCCGCTTTAATTTTGATACGGAAAAAGGAGAGCAGATTGTTCTGAGTACTGCTCTTTCGGGAGTAAGCATGGAAGGTGCTGCTAAAAACATGGCGGCTGAAGCACCTCACAATGATTTCGATAAATATTTGGCTGAAACTAAAGATAATTGGAACCGTCAGTTGGGAAAAATAGAGGTAACAGGTGATAACAAGGACGATAAGGTTAATTTTTATACAGCATTGTATCATACAATGATTGCCCCGACTATTTATAGTGATGTGGACGGGGCTTATTATGGTCCCGATAAGAAAATTCATCAGACGGATGGTTGGGTGAATTATGGAACTTTTTCATTGTGGGATACTTATCGTAACTATCACCAGTTGATGACTTTGGTATATCCGGAGCGTCAGATGGATATGATTCACACCATGATGGGCATGTACAAGGAACACGGATGGTTCCCGAAATGGGAATTGTATGGTCGTGAAACATTGACGATGGAAGGTGACCCTTCTATTCCTGTTCTGGTAGACAGTTGGATGAAGGGATTGCAAGACTTTGACATTGACGAAGCTTATAAGGGAATGTATAAGTCGGCCACTACTCCGGGCAAGGATAATCTGATGCGTCCGGATAATGACGATTATATGTCCAAAGGGTATGTGCCGATGGAAAGTCAGTATGATAATTCGGTTTCTCATGCTTTGGAATACTATGTTGCCGACTATGCACTTTCTACCTTGGCGGAGGCTTTAGGTAAGAAAGAAGATGCGAAATTGTTCCGCAAACGTTCTATGGGCTATAAAAATTATTATAGCAAGGATTTCGGAACCTTGCGTCCGATAACTAAAGAAGGCAAATTCTATGAACCGTTTGATCCGAAAGAAGGAGCTAATTTTGCACCTAGTCCCGGTTTCCATGAAGGTAATGCATGGAATTACACTTTCTTTGTGCCTCATGATATCAATGGCTTGGTAAAGTTGATGGGGGGCGACAAGAAATTTGTTGATAAATTGCAAAGCGTGTTTGATGAAGGGAATTATGATCCGGCCAATGAACCCGATATAGCCTATCCTTACCTGTTCAGTCGTTTCAAAGGTGAAGAATGGCGTACACAGAAATTGGTGAAGGAATTGCTGGCTAAGTATTTCACAACTAAGCCGGATGGAATTCCCGGCAATGATGATACGGGTACGATGTCTGCATGGGCTATATTCAGTATGATGGGATTCTATCCGGATTGTCCGGGTGTGCCCGAATATACATTGACCACTCCTACTTTTGATAAAGTGACCGTTCAGCTTGATCCTAAATATTGGGGCAAGAAAGAATTGGTTATCAAGAAAGAAGGACAAGGGGATTATATAAAGGAAATCAGATTGGGCAATAAGAAGATTAATAAATATTTGATTTCGCATGATGATTTGATCAAGGCAGGTGAAATTACTTTTATAGTAACAGAAAATCCTAATAAGAAATAACTATGAATACGAAACGATTTTTGTGTGCTGCGTTAGGAGCTGTTTGTTATTTTGCTTTTTTGCAAGCGCAGGTACGTACAGAGCAGACTTTCGAAAAAGGGTGGAAATTTACACGTGAAGATAATGCGGAATTTGCCAATCCCGGTTATAATGACAGTAAATGGCAGAACGTCACCGTTCCTCATGATTGGGCGATTTATGGTCCGTTCAGTATCAATAACGACAAGCAGGAAATGGCTATTACTCAAGATGGACAGACCGAGGCGATGGAACATGCCGGACGTACCGGAGGTCTTCCGTTTGTAGGAACCGGATGGTATCGCCTGAACTTTGATGCTCCCGGTTTTGAGAAAGGCAAGAAAGCGACTTTGATATTTGATGGAGCAATGAGCCATGCCCGTGTTTATGTGAACGGGCAGGAGGCCGGTTATTGGCCCTACGGTTATAATTCTTTTTATGTGGATGCGACCCCTTATCTGAAACCGGGTGAGAGGAACGAACTGGCAGTCCGTTTGGAAAACGAGCCTGAATCATCACGTTGGTATCCGGGGGCCGGATTGTACCGCAATGTTCATCTGGTAATCAATGAAGATACGCATATTCCTGCTTGGGGAACGTATGCTACCACTCCTGTGGTGACAGACAAATATGCAAAAGTGTCTTTGAAAACTTCTTTGGTTAGCCCTGAAGGAGCTAATAAGGATAATTACCGTATTGTGACGCAGATCAAGGATAAAAACGGCAAAGTGGTTGCTACCGGGGAAAACAAGTTGAGTGTTTTTGATAATGCTTTGTTTGAACAGGAGTTTGCAGTGGCTAATCCTGAGTTGTGGAGTCCTGATACTCCGGTTCTTTATACAGCTGAATCCAAAGTATATGAAGGGAATACCTTGAAAGACGAATATACCACCCGCTTTGGTATCCGTACTTTGGAGATTGTCCCCGGCAAGGGCTTTTTCCTGAATGGAAAGCTGACCAAATTCAAAGGGGTATGTAACCATCATGACTTGGGTCCGTTAGGCGGTGCTGTAAATGATGCCGCTATACGTCGTCAGATTCGTATTCTGAAAGATATGGGTTGTAATGCCATCCGTACTTCTCATAATATGCCGGCACCCGAATTGGTGGAGGCTTGTGATGAAATGGGTATGATGCTGATGGTGGAGTCTTTTGACGAGTGGAAATCGGCAAAGATGGCCAACGGTTATCATAAAATATTTGATGAATGGGTGGAGAAGGATCTGACTAATCTGATCCGTCATTACCGTAACAATCCGAGTATTGTTATGTGGTGCATCGGTAACGAAGTACCGGACCAGTGGAATGGCAATAACGGACCAAAGCTTTCGCGTATGTTACAGGATATCTGTCATCGTGAAGATCCTACCCGTCCTGTAACACAAGGTATGGATGCGCCTGATGCTGTAGTAAATAATAATATGGCTGGCTGCTGTGATGGATGTGGCCGGTTTCAATTACCGCCCTCATAAATATCCAGAAAACTATAAGAAATTGCCTCAGCAGATTATTCTAGGTAGTGAAACCGCTTCTACAGTAAGTTCGCGTGGCGTCTATAAATTCCCTGTTGTCCGTCAGGCTATGAAGAAATATGACGATCATCAGTCTTCTTCTTACGATGTGGAACATTGTGGTTGGTCCAATTTGCCGGAGGATGACTGGATTTGGCATGAGGATAACGCATGGGGTATCGGAGAATTTGTATGGACGGGCTTCGATTATTTGGGCGAACCGACTCCTTATTATACTGATTGGCCCAGCCATTCTTCTTTGTTCGGTATCATCGACCTGGCCGGATTGCCCAAAGACCGTTACTATCTGTACCGCAGTCATTGGAACAAAGATGAAGAAACGCTGCATATCCTTCCTCATTGGACATGGCCGGGACGTGAAGGAGAAGTGACTCCTATCTTTGTTTATACAAATTATCCGTCGGCAGAAGTGTTTATCAATGGCAAGAGTCAGGGTAAGCGTACCAAAGATTTGACTGTAACGGCTGAAAATAGTGCGGATTCTGCTTCCATAGCAGATTTCAAACGCCAGAAACGCTACCGTTTGATGTGGATGGATACAAAGTATGAGCCGGGAACCGTAAAAGTGGTTGCCTATAATGATAAGGGGGAAGCTGTGGCCGAAAAGGAAATCCATACGGCAGGCAAGCCCGACCATATAGAACTGGTTGCAGATCGCAATGAAATAAAGGCTGATGGCAAGGATTTGTCATTTGTCACAGTAAGAGTGGTGGATAAAGAGGGTAATCTTTGTCCCGATGCGCAGCATCTCATCAAGTATTCTGTAAAAGGTGCGGGAACCTATCGTGCCGGTGCAAACGGAGATCCCACTTCATTGGAACTTTTCCATGTTCCGCAGATGAAAGTGTTTAACGGAATGATGACTGCTGTTGTGCAAAGTACTGATAAACCGGGAGAAATCATATTGACCGCCAGAAACAGCAGCGTACCAACCACGGTGACAAGGCTTTTGTGCCGGGCACGGCGGTTGAGCAGCGCCACCGCCCAGCCCAGCAGAACGGCCAGCACCATGGAGACCCCCGCCAGCGCCAGTGCCACCGGCAGCGCTGCCAGCAGGGCTCCGCCGGGACAGGGTGCTGCCAGTGCATAGCAGACCACCGAGGGCACCCACGCCAGCAGCAGATAAATCAGCCCGGTCAGGTACACCCCGCCGCAGCGCACCGCAAAAATAGCGCCCGGCGGGATGGGCAGTGCCAGCAGCTGCTGGTTATCCCGGCAGCGGAACAAATGCCCGTAGCTGGTAAATGCACTTGCCAGCACGCTGATCATCAACGCCGAAAGCTCCATCAGCACAAAATAGAGCCATGCGAGGCCCTGCGGCACCAGCATTACTGCCAGCGGCAGCGCCATTGAGCCAAAGCTGAGCATCACCAGCAGCATCAGCACCGCAAACAGCAATGCGTAGCCAAGCGTCCCCACTCGGGAGCGTTGCTTACCTGTCTTACTGCTGCGCACAAAGGCCGCGCCCAGCTCCAGAAGCTGTTTTTTGAGCAATGCACGGATCATAGTGCTCCCCCCGTATCCTCCAGCTCCAGAAATACCTCTTCCAGCGTGTCGTCGCCGCGCACCTGCTCCATGGCACCCTCGCGCACCAGCTGGCCTTTGCGCAGAATGGCTACCCGGTCGCAGAGCTTTTCAGCCACCTCCAGTACATGGGTGGAGAAGAAGATCGCGCCGCCCTGCGCACAAAAAGCTTTCATCTGGGTCTTGAGCTGATGGGAGGCCAGTGGGTCCAGCCCGACAAAGGGCTCGTCCATTAAAATCAGCTTTGGCTCGTGCAGCAACGCCGCAATGATGGCAAGCTTTTGCTTCATGCCATGGGAGTATGCCCCGATGGACTGCGCAAGGTCCTGCGTCAGACCAAAGGCATCGCCGTACTGCCGGATACGCTGCACCCGCTGTGCGGCGCTTACGCCAAAGATATCCGCGATAAAATCAAGGTACTGGATGCCGGTCATATACTCGTACAGCTGCGGGTCATCCGGCAGGTATGCTAAGCGGCGCTTGCATTCCAGCGGATTTTCCCGCACTGAAATGCCGTCCACATAAATTTCTCCGGTATCGAATTGCTGGATGCCGCAGCAGCATTTTAAGGTAGTAGTCTTGCCCGCACCGTTATGGCCGATAAAGGCGCACAGCTCCCCCGGTCGGATATGCAGGCAAAGGTCCTGCACGGCGGGTTTGCCGCCGTAGGTTTTGGTCAGATGTTCTATCTTTAACATGAGCTGCCTCCTTGCTTTCAGTTTTGAGCCAAGTATACACCTTCCGACGGGGGGAAGGTCAAGCATTTCTCCGGTTTTTCTTGCGTTTTGTAAGGGGCTGTGCTATACTTTTTGTCGAACTGAACAGAAAACAACAGGTGCGTTCCGTCACTTTGCCCCATCGGGCGGCGGCAGGAACGTTAAAAGGGAAGCGGGTGCAAATCCCGCACGATCTCGTCACTGTGATAAGGGAGTCCACTGTCAGGGTGCTTTTGCACCGGTCACTGAGCCATCCGGCTTGGGAAGGCGGCAGCGGGCGTTGAGCTTTGAGTCAGGAAACCTGCCTGCTGTTGGTACCGGGGCTTTGCCGCCCCAGATCACGAGGAATTGGTTGTACCAAAAAGCCCTGAAACAACAGAGGTCTT
>ENA-OPEC01001187-OPEC01001187.1-human-gut-metagenome-genome-assembly--contig:-NODE-1187-length-18720-cov-6.699545_pt1 | contig 18720 bp, 9 predicted proteins | sample MGYA00241622_ERZ501507 | MGnify/ENA primary metagenome ERZ501507 (study PRJEB25962, sample SAMEA2042582) | human gut metagenome | biome: human gut; feature: human-associated habitat; material: faeces... | reverse complement strand
ACCCGGCAGGATTTAAGCGTCATGCAGGCGTGGCCGCTGGAACGCAAAATCCGCGTGACGCAGGCAAAGATTCTGGAGTGGTATCACCACTACGGCGGCAAGGTCGCCGTTTCGTTTTCAGGTGGCAAGGATTCGACCGTGCTTCTTGATCTGGCGCGGCGCGCGTTCCCGGATCTGCCCGCCGTGTTTGTAGATACCGGACTGGAATATCCCGAAATTCGGGAGTTTGTAAAGACCGTACCGAATGTGACGTGGCTGCGGCCTGAAATGCCGTTTTCAAAGGTTCTGGAAACGTATGGCTATCCTGTCGTTTCCAAAGAGGTCGCACGGCGCGTCCACTATGCGCGGCAAGGCAGTTCATGGGCGCTGCGGCATTTGAACGGTTTCAATTCAGATGGCACACCATCAAAATTCAACACAAGGTACATGAAATGGCGCATCCTGCTGGATGCGCCGTTTCTCATATCAGACAGGTGTTGCTCCGTGATGAAAGAACGCCCCTTGCATAAATATGCCAGAGCCAACGGTCTGCATATGATTCTTGGAACAATGGCAAGCGAAAGTGTGCGCCGCCAGAGCGCGTATCTGAAAAACGGCTGCAATGCCTATGATAAGCGTGAACCGACCTCACAGCCGCTCTCATTCTGGACAGAGCAGGACGTTCTGGCGTACCTCAAAATGACGGGCATCCCGTATGCGTCTGTTTACGGCGAGATCGTCGAAAAAAGCGGCAAGCTGGCAACGACCGGCGCGAAACGCACCGGCTGTATGTTCTGTATGTTCGGCGTGCATCTGGAAAAGCAGCCGAACCGCTTTCAGCGCATGGCGCTGACGCACCCAAAACAATATGAATTTTGTATCCACAAGCTCGGCTGCGGCGCTGTGTTGGATTTTCTCGGCATGCCATACTGCCCCGGAGGTGACAGCGCATGAGTAAACGCGCCCCAAAACTGCAATTTACGGATGAAGAACTCGCCGTCCCGGAGGTTTCCAAGGCGGCGAAGAAAGCAGCAAAGCGTATCGAGAAGCTGGAACGGCTTGAGGCAAAAATTCCAATGAAAAACGGCACAGAAAAGCCGCGCCCGGTGTCCAAGCTGCAGCACGCTGTTCGGGATGCGCCCGGTAAGACTGTCCGTTCGGCGGTACATCGAGAGATTTCGCAGCATGAGGATGATAACGTCGGCGTGGAGAGCGCACATAAGCTGGAAGAAGCTGCCGAGCAGACCGTCCGCGCGGTGGAAACTGCGCACCGCTCCCACCAGCTCAAGCCGTACCGCAGCGCCGACCGCGCAGAAGCTCGCGCCGACAGCGCCAACCTTGACGCGCTGCAAAAGCAGGCACAGCAGCAGAGCCCGGAACTGCAAAGCAATCCATATTCCCGCTGGCAGCAAAAACGCGCCATCAAAAAGGAATATGCCGCGGCAAAGGCTGGCGGCGGCACGGTGCGTGCGTCCGAAGTCACTGCCAAAGCCGCCAAGCGTGCCGCAGAGGACACGAAAAAAGCGTCTGAGTGGATCGCGGAACACAAGAAAGGCTTTTTGATTGCGCTGGCGATTCTGCTCGTCGCGGTGTTTCTTCTGAATATCGCTTCATCCTGCTCGGTGCTGGTCGAGGGCGGCGTGACGGCGCTCGGCGTATCGACCTATCCCAGCGAGGACAGCGATATGCTTGCTGCCGAAACGCAATACTGCGCGATGGAGGCAGAGCTGCAAAGCAAGCTCGACAATTACGAAGCGACGCATGATTACGACGAATACCATTTTGATCTTGATGAGATCGGGCATGACCCGTATGTGCTGATCTCCGCGCTCACAGCGCTCAAGGGCGGCGCGTGGACGCTTGACGAGGTACAAAGCGAGCTGCAACTGCTTTTTGATAAGCAGTACATCCTCACGGAAACCGTGGAAACCGAAATCCGCTATCGACCGGAAACAAGGCATGACGAGGACGGCGACCCGTACACCGTCCAAGTGCCGTATGAATACACGATCTGCACGGTCACGCTTGAAAATTTTGACCTCTCCCATGTGCCGGTTTATGTGATGAGCGAGGACCAGCTTGCGCTCTACGCTTCGTACATGGCGACGCTTGGAAACCGCCCGGACCTGTTCGGTGATTCGGATTATGTAAACAGATATTACGGCAACGGGAGCGGTGGCAGCTATGATATTCCACCGGAGGCGCTGGAGGATGAAGCCTTTGCCGCCATCATCAAAGAAGCGGAAAAATATCTCGGTTTCCCGTATGTCTGGGGCGGCAGCTCCCCGGCGACCTCGTTTGACTGTTCCGGTTTTGTCAGCTACGTCTACAACAACTGCGGCGTGGGCTGGAGCTTCGGGCGGCTGGGCGCGGAAGGGCTGCGACAGCTCTGTACGCGGGTGTCCGCCGCCAATGTCCGCCCTGGCGATCTGGTGTTCTTCCAAGGCACCTACGACACGGCGGGCGCGTCCCATGTGGGCATCTATGTGGGCAACAATATGATGCTCCACTGCGGCGACCCCATCCAGTACGCAAGCCTCAATTCAAGCTATTGGCAATCTCACTTCCTTGCCTACGGGCGTGTACCTGCGCCCTGATCTCTCAGAAAGGAGCAAAAAATGAACCCTAAGATTATAAAGCTCAAGGCTGAACGGGCGAAAAACGATGAAAAGATCGCCGCCCTCCGCTCCCGCAACAGGGAGCTTGACGAGAGCATCGTCGAGCTGGAGAATACCGACATCATCGGCCTTGCCCGCGCCACCGGCATGAGCATGGAGGAGCTGGCCCAGTTCCTCACACAGCTCAAAAGGGGCGGCGCGCCCTTTATCACACCTAATACCAAGGAGGATACGGACTATGTGCATGAAGAAGAATAACAACCGGCTGCTGCGCGGCGTTGCCGCCGTCCTTTGCCTTGCCCTGATGTTCCTCACCATGTCCGGCATGGCCATGGCGACGGATATGGATGACGTCCCGGCAGGCTACGCGCCGGAAAGCACGCCGGAGATCATGGAGGCCGAGATTCCCGTCACGCCCGAAGAAACGCCGGAGCCGCCTCCGGCAGAGCAAGGGCCGGACACACAGGAACCGGCTCCCGCGCCGCCTGAAACGACGGAAACGCCGCAGCCGGAGGCGGAATACGCGCTGGATGCAGATATTCCGGCAGGCTGGCACAACGCGCCGGTGACGGTCACGGTCCGTATCAGGGACAAAAACAACGCGGGCTGGCAGAAGGTAGAGGCGGCGCTGCGGGAAACCGCCGAAAGGACAGACCTGACGGAGCAGCTTGCCCACGACGGCCTCGCCCGCTACACGGTGCCGGACAACGGTATCGTGTTTTTCTTTGTCACCGACCCCTACGGCACGGAGCATACGCTGACGCTGGAGCTGCGCTGCATAGACCTTGAAGCGCCGGTCCTTCGCGCAGGCGTCAGCGGTACGCTGCTGCGCGTGGAGGCCGCCGACACCATCTCTGGCATAGCCGGGGTCTATGTGAACGACGAGCTTTACACCACGCTGCAAAACGGGGAGTTCAGCGTCCGCATTGACAAAAACACGCGGGATTCCCACTTCTACATCATGGGCGTGGACAACGCGGGCAACCGCACGGGCTATGTGGTGATCGCCAACCCCTTCTATGAAAAGGAAACGCCTGCGCCCAGCCCCACACCGGAGCAGCACAGCACCCATTGTCCCGCAGACTGCGATTGCAGGAAGCAGCCCTCCGGCAATACCGGCAGCAGCGGCAATACCGGCAGCAACGGCAGCAATACCGGTGCAGGAAAGCCCTCCAACGCCTCCGGCAGCACGGGAAAGCCAGCTGCGGCACAGACGCCCGCAGCCACAGAGCCGGCGAAAGCACAGGAGCCCGCCGGTACCGCCGCGCCTGTCGCCATTGAGAAAGGAACGGGCTTTTCCCAAAACGGCAGCGCCGTCACCCGCGACCTGCTCTATGACAAGCACACCAACAAGCAGTTCATCGCGGTGGAAACCCGCAACGGCCATACCCTCTATCTGGTGATCGACTACGATAAGCCGCTGGATGAGGACGGAGATCAGTATGAAACCTACTTTTTGAACCTTGTGGACGAAAGCGACCTGCTTGCACTCATCGACGAGGATTCCGCCCCTGTCTGCTCCTGCAAGGACAAGTGCGAGGCAGGTGCGGTCAACACCGCCTGCGCAGTCTGCAAGACCAATATGACGGAGTGCATGGGAAAGGAAAAGGTCACGGAAAAGACGCCGGAGCCCGACCCGACGCCGGATACAAGCGACAGCCCCGACAAGGACGGCGGCGAAAAGAAGTCCGGCAGCGGTCTTGTTGTGATTGTGCTGCTGCTCCTGATGGCGGGCGGCGGCGCGCTGTATTGGTTCAAGCTCCGTAAGAAAAAGCCCGACACAAAGGGACCTGTGGACTTGGACGATTACGACTACGGCGATGATGAGGACGAGGAATACGAAAACGAGGACGATGCGGACGAGCCGGAGGAAATGGAGGACGCGGATGCATGACCCTTTTCACCAAAAACCCGCTGGAGCAGCTGATGATGCAGCGCCCCTATCCGGGAAAAGAGGAAACGCCGCGCACCCCTGCCCCGGAGGGGCATTTCTGCTGCGGCTGTTCCCGCTACGGCACCGTCTGCCTCCGTCCCTGCTACCGTGACACCGACCTGCGGGAGAAACTGCGGGCAAAAGCGCCGGAGCGTTAGGACCCCGACCCTTGCCGCATTCTCCCACCGATGCTACAATGTACCCATGAAAGACCAAATGCAGCGGAAAAGGATGTGATACGGATGCTGAGCTTTGAACGGGTGCTGGAGGCATTCAGGGAGCACCTTACAGAAGATACCGGCGTGGAGGTGGTGCCGACCCGGCACGGCTATACCTACCTCACATGGGATGACAGGCGTGAAAATTGGGACACCGCTGAGATTTGCCTCACGCCGGAGGCGCTGCTGGACAGGCTGACCGGCGCGGTGGAAAGCTATGAACAGTGCCGCCTTTTGGATGGAACACGGGACCCAACCGACGCCGAGCGCAAAGCCTTTGCCGAGGCTGCCGAGCGATACCGGAAGCGGTGCCTTGAACGGCCCTGACCCACATACGATTAGAAAAACAGACACGAAAAGCAGTCCTTCGGGGCTGCTTTTTGCTATGCAGAAAAGGAGAAAAATGAATATGACACACCATAAATTAGTGATCGCGGAAAAGCCCTCCGTGGCCTTATCCCTCGCCGCCGTGCTGGGCGCAAGGCAGCGGCACGATGGGTATTTTTCGGGAAACGGCTGCATTGTAAGCTGGTGCTATGGGCATCTGGCGGAGCTGGCGGGCGCGGATGTGTACGATGAAAAGTACGCCAAGTGGCGCTATGACGATCTGCCCATCCTGCCCGCAAACTGGCGCTTCACGCTGAAAGCGGACAAAGCCAAACAGTTCGAGCTGCTGCGGGACCTCATGAGCCGGGAGGACGTGAGCGAGGTCATCAACGCCTGCGACGCAGGGCGCGAGGGGGAGCTTATCTTCCGCACCGTCTACTACATGGCGGGCTGCACGAAAACCATGAAGCGGCTGTGGATCTCCTCCATGGAGGACGAGGCCATCAAAAAGGGCTTTGCGGAGCTGCGTCCGGGGCGTGAATATGACGGGCTGTATCAGTCCGCCCTCTGCCGCGCCCGCGCGGACTGGCTGGTGGGCATCAACGCCACAAGGCTCTTTTCGGTGCTGTACCACCGCACCCTCAACGTGGGGCGCGTCATGACGCCCACGCTGGCGCTTATCGTCCAGCGGGAGGCGGAGATCGGGGCGTTCCGCCCGGAAGCCTTTTACACGGTAAATCTTCGCTGCGGCGATTTTGCCGTAGTGTCCGAAAAGTTCAAAGAAAAAGCGGAGGCGGACGCCCTCGCCGCCGCCTGCGCCGGTCAGCCGGTCACGGTCAGGACGGTGCAGCGCACGGAAAAAACGGAGAACGCGCCCCGGCTCTACGACCTGACCGCGCTCCAGCGGGAGGCCAACCGCAGCCTCGGCTATACCGCCCAGCAGACCCTCGACTACTTGCAGGCGCTCTATGAAAAGAAGCTCTGCACCTATCCCCGCACGGACAGCCGCTTCCTCACCGACGATCTGGAACCCTCCGTGCCGGAGCTTGCAGCCGTTGCCGCCGCCATCTGCGAAACCATCGCACCGGAGCGTGTGAACGCAAGACAGGTCTGCGACAGCCGCAAGGTCAGCGACCACCACGCCATTCTCCCCACCGCCAGCGCGGGCAAGGCGGACGTGTCGGTGCTGCCGCTGGGCGAGCGTGAGCTTTTGCGCCTTGTGGCGGGGCAGCTTCTTCGGGCGGTCAGCGATGCACACCGCTATGCGGAAACCACAGTTACGCTGGAGTGCGGCGGTACCGAGTTCACCGCCAAGGGCAGAACCGTCCTTGATACCGGCTGGAAGCAGTATCTCGCGCAGGAAAAGCAGGACGCCGCGCTGCCGGAGCTGTCGGAGGGGCAGGTATTGGATTGCACCGAAGCCGCCGTAAAGGAGGGCAAGACCACGCCGCCCAAGCATTATACGGAGGATACGCTGCTCTCCGCCATGGAGACTGCCGGAAAGGAAGATATGCCGGAAGAAGCGGAGCGAAAGGGCTTGGGAACGCCCGCCACACGCGCCGCTATCATCGAAAAGCTGGTAGCCACGGGCTTTGTGGAGCGCAAAAGGGCAAAGAAGGCCGTCAGCCTTGTGCCTGCCCATACCGGCGTTTCCCTCATCACCGTGCTGCCGGAGCAGCTCCAGTCTCCGCTTCTCACCGCCGAATGGGAATACCGCTTGCAGCAGGTGGAGCGCGGCGAGCTTTCCCCGGATGAGTTCATGACCGGCATTGCGGATATGCTCACGGAGCTGGTAAAAACCTATCAGGTCATCTCTGGTGCGGAGGTGCTGTTCCCCTCCGGTCGGGAGATCATCGGCAAATGCCCCCGCTGCGGCAGCGACGTGACCGAGAGCAAAAAGGGCTTCTTCTGCGAGAAAAACGACTGCCGCTTCGGGCTGTGGCGGGACAATAAGTTCTTTGCCGCCAAGCGCGCCGCTCTGACAAAAAAGGTAGCCGCCGCGCTGCTGGCAGACGGGCGTGTGAAGCTCACCGGCCTCTACTCCGAAAAGACCGGCGGCACCTATGACGCCACCGCCGTGCTGGAGGACACCGGCGAGAGCGTCCGCTTCCGTTTGGAATTTGACAAGGGGGCGAGGACATGAAGCTCTCCAAGCTGGAGCAGGAAAGTATCATCCTCTACAACGAGGAAGAATCCACCGCCAGCATCTACACCCACGACCCCAAGCTGAAGCGCAAGCTCAAGCGCCTTGCGGAGAAATACCCGGACAAGGTGTACCCGGATAAGGCCGTCCATGCCGGAGCGGTCAGCTACGCCGTGCCGAAAAGCTGCGTCAGCGTCCGGGAGCCGTTCAGCGACGAGCGGCGCAGGGCCGCCAGCGAACGCGCCAAAAACGCCGGGTATACGCCGCCCGCAAGGAGTATATACTCCGAAAATGAATAAGAACCGAGCGCCCGCACAGGAAAGCCTACCCCTGCGCGGGCGCTGCCATTTTAGGGGTAAACAGCCCATGAAATGAAAGGAAGTGCCTATGACACGAAAATCTCCGTATCCGACAAGAGCGGATTATCCGGCATTGATTGAAAATGCCAAGCCTGCGCTGCGCGAGCTGTTGGGCGCGGCCTCGTATGAACGGAGGATCGCCGTACTCAGCGCCTGCTCTCTCGATGAGATCAACACCATCTGCACGATCATGGTGCTGGGGCGGCACAGCCTCTATCTTCGCCGCAAAAAGCCCTTCAACGCGCCGGACGCGGTATTTGTCCGGTGGGCGGCGGACCTGTGGACGCTGCGTGAGCAGGACAAGGCAGGCGACATCCGCTATCTCTGCGGAAAAACGGATTTACGGGAATATCTTTCGCGGGGGCTTCAGCTCCTGCGTATCGACCTGATGAAAGGAGGCAAAAATGCCAGAGAAGCCCGGTAAAAACAGAGAACAGCTCAAGGAGATCACCGACCGCATCGAGGCGGGCATCCGCGACATCTTTGAATCCGGCGATATGGAAAAGTACCGCAATTACCTGCGAACCATGAGCCGGTTTCACAACTATTCCCTCAACAATCAGGCGCTCATCCACTTGCAGCGCCCGGACGCCACACTTGTGGCGGGCTACAACCGCTGGCGGGACAAGTTCTCCCGCCATGTGCTGCGGGGCGAGAAGGGCATCACCATCATCGCGCCCACGCCGTATAAGAAGAAAATCGAGCAGGAAAAGCTCGACCCGGACACCAAGCTGCCCATTCTGGACGCGGACGGCAAGGTTATCACCGAGGAAAAGGAGATCGAAATCCCCATGTTCCGCCCGGTCAAGGTGTTCGACTACGCCCAGACGGACGGAAAGCCCCTGCCGGAGCGCGTGGCCAGCCCCGTCGCCAACCTGACCGGAAGCGTGGAGAATTATGAGGCGTTCATGGAGGCGCTGCGCCGTTCCTCTCCCGTGCCGGTGGAGTTCAAGCCGCTGTCTGCGGATATGGACGGCTATTTCAGCCCCAAATCCCAGAGCATCACGCTGCGGGAGGGCATGAGCGAGGTGCAGACGGTATCCGCCGCCGTCCATGAGATCGCCCACGCCAAGCTCCACAATTACGCATTGCAGCAGCCAGAGGAGCGCAGGCATAAGAGCCGCAATACCGAGGAGGTGGAGGCCGAAAGCATCTCCTTCATGGTCTGCGCCTACTTTGGCATCGAAACCGGCGCAAACAGCTTCGGCTATGTGGCAACGTGGTCAAAAAACGCCGAGCTGCCGGAGTTCCGTGCCAGTCTGGATACCATCGGCAAGACCGCAAACGGCATCATCACCGACGTGGAAAAGCACTTCGCGGAGGTTTGCAAGGAGCGCGGCATCGAGCTTCCCAAGGACACGGAATACGAGCTTGTCACCATCCCACCCTCCCGCACTGACGCGCTGGCCTTTGCCGCCGACTACGCGGCGTTCCTGCGCCGGGGTCTGAATGTTCCCGACAGCGCGGACAAACCCACAGCGGAGGCGGTGGCGGACAGGCTGCTTGCCGGTGAGGGCGCAGAGCTGCGGAAGGAGATGGAGGATTTCGTCAAGCTGGCAGACGAGATCGGCATCGACGACGGCTCCCATGGGCTGCTGGAACGCTTCAACGGCCTGTTCCGTCAGGAATGGCGGGCAAAGGAGGACCCGCAGCCGGAAATTGAAACAGAAACGCCGAATGTTGAGGATGAGCTGCGGCCCCTGCCGGAGCTGGAGCAGGGCTATCCCATGCCGGATACCGGCATCGGCTTTTCGGAAATGTATCAGTACGGCTACACGGACGGCAACGCCATGCTGCCACTGACAAAGGAGCGCGCTATGGAGCTGTTCATGCAGGACGTTCCCGTGTTCCTGCTCTACGGCGACAACACCGAGGCCATGGCGCTGGACGCCGAGGATATTTCCTCCCACATCGGCGTGTTCGGCGTGGAGCGCGAGGAATGGGACGCGGTACGCGGCGTTGTGACGCTGAGCGAACAGGCGGACACGGAGAAGCTGTTTCTGGAAAACCCGCAGGACGCTTTCCTCATTTACCAGATTCGGCGCGGCGGTGAATTGGACGCTTACCGCTTCATGAACTATGACTACTTGCAGAGCAAGGGCGTCACACCGGAGCGCGGCGGCTACGACGCGATCTACACCGGAGGGTTTATGGATTATGGAAATGCCAGAACCAATCTGGATATGATTTATCAGCGGTTCAACGTGGATCATCCTGCGGATTTTAAGGGACACTCCCTGTCCGTCAGCGACATCGTTGCCTTGAAGAAGGATGGCGTAGTATCCTGTCATTACGTTGACAGCATCGGCTTCCGGGAGCTTCCCAATTTCCTCAAGCCGGAGAATTACCTCAAAAACGCGGAGATGCTGTTGGAGGACGACTATGGCATGATCGACGGCATCATCAACAACGGCCCCAAGCAGTCCACCGTGGCCGATCTGGAAGCGCAGGTCAAGGCGGGCTTTTCCATCTCCCTGACGGAGCTGGCTGCGGCCTCTCACCGCGAACAGAAGAAGCCCTCCGTTCTGGAAAAGCTCAGGGAAAAGATGCCGGAGCAGGCGAAAAACAAAACAGCGCCCAAACGGAGCGCGGAAAGAGAGCTTTGATATGAACGACAAGCATTTCACCCACGATGAAGTCAGCCTTATGAGCATCTACAACGCGGCAGGCACCCGCGAGGACCTGATCGCGGACCTCACAGAAATGCGGGGGTATCTGGACGCGGAGGAGGCTGAGCTGCGGGAGCTGACGGACAGCGCCCTCGCAAAGCTGCGCGGCATTACCGACGCGGAGTACGCCGCCCTTGACCTGACGCCGGATTTTGACCTCTGAGCAAAGCTGACTGTTTTACGGTCAAGAGCCGGAAAAATCGCAGATTCGCCGCTGGAAGCGCGCCGGATGAGGAATGTATCATCCGGCGCGTTTCCTTTGGAAAATGAAAACCCCGATAAAACCACGAAGGGAGGATTTAGCGTATGCCCAACAAACTGCAAGCCTATGCGGAGCTGGCGGAACGCACCGCGCGGCAGATCACCGGCAGCCATTTAGCGTGGACGGCGTTTCTGACCACCGCCGCAAGGCTGTATAAGTACCCCTACAACGAGCAGCTCATGATCTATATGCAGCGCCCGGAGGCCACCGCCTGCGCGGAGTACGACTTTTGGAATGAGAAGATGGGGCGCTATGTCCGGCGCGGCAGCACCGGCATAGCCCTCATTGACGCTACCGGCTACAAGCCAAGGCTCAAATACGTCTTTGACGTTTCCGACACCGGCGGCAAGGAAAACGCCCGCCGCGTCAACTTGTGGGAGCTGAAAGACGCGCACACGGACAGCGTGAGCGCCATGCTGGAGCGTAATTACAGCGTTTCCGGCAAAAACGGCCTTGCGGAGCAGTTCGAGAGCGTCGCTTCTCAGCTTGCTGCGGAATACTGGCGCGACCATTCCCGCGACATCCTCGGCATCGTTGCGGATTCCTATCTGGAGGAGTATGATGATTACAACATCGAGGTGGCGTTCAAAAACGCCGCGGCGGTCAGCATCACCTACTCCCTCATGTCCCGCTGCGGGATGCAGCCGGAGGATCACTTTGAACACGAGGACTTTTTCAGCATCTTTGATTTCAACACCCCTCGCACGGTGGCAGCCCTCGGCACGGCGGTCAGCGAGATCAATGAACAGGTTTTGCGGCAGATCGAAGTCACCATACGAAATTATGAGCGCGAACACAGCGCGGAAAGGACGGCAGAGCATGGAGAACAACCTGACTTACACGATGAACGGAGATTACATGATTCCCGACCTGAAGATCGAGGTGCCGGAGCAGCCCCTCGGCAAGTACGGGCGGATGCGCCAGAAGTACCTGAAGGAGCATCGGCCCATCCTCTGGAACCAGATGATCTTGGAGGAAGCCCTGTTCCCGCACCTGCTGGAGATCGAGCAGGCAGCGCAGAGCCGTCTGGAGCAGATGATGCCGAAGCTGGCGTCGGAGGCCGGAGCGACGGAAGCTCTGAAAGCCCGCGACCCAATGAAATGGGTGGGCCTGATGAACACCTGCAAGGCGCAGGCGGAGGAAGTGATTCTCGCGGAGCTGATCTACGCATAACAGAACACCCCGCACGGGGCGGTCAGCTATCCTTTTTCCCCACCGAAGCGGAACAGATTACAGCCATAGAAGAAGCGGAGAGCGTTGCGCAGACGCCCTTCGCTTTTTCCGTTTCTCAGGAGCAGCTTGACCATGTGCTGCGGCTGGGCGGCAACGAGGACAACACCCGCATGGTCATTGCCGCCGCGTTCCAGAAGCAGAAGTCCACGGAGGACATTGCCGCGCTGCTGCAAAGCACCTTTCACGGCGGCAACGGCTTTAAGACGCCGGAGGGCGAGCTTTCCGCGTGGTACGCCGTAGACGGCATCCACATCGCCCCCGGCAGGAGCGCGGAGTATGTGCGCAGCGCGCAGGTAATCGCATGGCAGGATGCCGCCGCGCACATTTCCCAGCTTATGGACAGCGGCGCGTATGCCTCCAATGTGGAGCTTGCCGAGGCAGGGCAACATGAGCGGATGCAGCTTGCCCAAGCCCTCTGGTATCTGAAACACGATCTCAGCGACGAGGCGCGGGAACAGGGCTATCTCTCCTGTATGGATACGCTGCGGGGCGGCGGATTCCCTGATGAAACGGCGCGGCTGGCGGAGCAACTGACAAACACAGATTTCCGTGAAACGCTCTCCGGCGAGTTCACACAGTTTTACGCCGCTCATGAGCAGGACAGAAGCCTGCTGCGCTTCCATTACCACAAGCTGGAGAACATCTGGCAGAGCCTGCGGAACCTGTCCTTGCCCCGCAGGGCGTATTCCTCCGAAATGGCCGCAGTGCCGGAGCTGGCACGCTTCATCACCGAGGACGAGATCGACCACGCGCTGGATCGCGGCAGCGGTGTCGAGGGCGGCAAGAGCAGAATCTACGAATACTTCACCGCCGACCATACCGGCAAGGAAAAGGCAGCTTTCCTCAAAGATGAGTACGGCATAGGCGGGCGCTCCCATGCCGTTTCCGGTGCATCCCATAGTGATGAAAGCCACGACAGCCGCGGAATTGTCCTGAAAAAGGCAGACTGTGCCAATGTGGAGCTGAGCTGGACGAAGGTGGCCGCAAGGATTGACAGCCTCATTCAGAAGGACCGTTTCCTGACCCCGGAGGAAAAGGCGCGCTTTGAGCAGCTTCAGCGGGAAAAGGACGCGGAACGCGAATTGCCGGCGCAGGCACAGATTGACTACAATTCCATCAAGGAAGCCCACCCGGACGACATCGTGCTGTTTCAGGTGGGCGATTTCTTCGAGATGTACGGCGAGGACGCAAAACAGGCGGCGGAGCTGCTTGCCCTCAACCTCACCACAAGAGCGATACCCGGCGCTGGCCGTGTGGAGATGTGCGGCGTACCGTTGCACAATTTAGAGATGTATGTGGAGAAATTGCGCGATAAGTATGATGTGACGATTGCCGAAGCGCCGGACTTTAGAGGTGAGCGCCACATTTACACGCTGCGCTCTATCGACCATGAAGCAGAAGCCGCCATCAATGCTTATGAAGCAGAGTTCGGCGCGGACGGCACGAGGGTGTTCCGCGACCCCGCCGCAGAGCAAGTTCAGCCCACGGTGCAGGAGCTGTTCGAGAGATACCGCCTGAGCGTGGGCAACGCGCTTTCCAAGGATGAAGCATTTCTCAACGCCTGCCGCAACTCCGACCGTCAAAACGCCTATCTGGAGGGCGCGGCGGCAATCCGGCGCATCGTCATGGCGTCTGAGGATTTACAGCTCACGCGCCTCTATTTCGATATGCCCTCCTTCCACAACCGGCTCCATCAGGAGCTTTTGGACGAGCTTTACCCCACGCTGGCGACCACGATAACGCCCTCACCCTACAAGGTCACGCAGGAGGACATCGACGCGGCCTTGCAGCAGTGGAACGGCAGGATTGAAAGCAAGCACGCAGTTGTCCGCTATATGAAGGCTCACGCCCGCGACCGGGATACCGCCGCATGGCTGGCAGCGGAATACGGTGTAGGCGACAGCTCCAAGCCGCTGCAAATCTCCGTGGGAAATTCCGAGCCGGTCACGCTGTCATGGGCAAAGGTGCAGCGGCGCATTGCGCAGCTCATTCAATCCGATAACTTCTACACCGAGCAGGAACAGGACAACTTTGACAATATTGACCCCATCGCCATCCGGGAAGCGCTTGCTGAACGCGGTATTGTGGGCGGGCGCATTGTGGACGCGGAGGCAAACCGCAACAGCCCCTTCGTCCGGCAGGTTATGGCGGATGTGGAGCGGATCGCGGCGCAGGAAAGAAAGGCACAGCAGGAAGAACCTGCCCTCGACCCCGCAGACCGTTTCCATGTGGTAAGCCTTGACCGGGGCTTCCGCACTCTGTACGCCGTGTGGGACGACGAGACCCACGGCTACTATGTGGACGCGGACGGCGTGACCGAGGAATTTACAAGCGAATGGCAGGCAGAGGCGTACCGGCTGGAGCTGCAAGGACAGGCGGAGCAGGCGCTTATAGAACGGGCAAAGGGACTGATCTCCGACTTCTGCCGGAGTGAATACGACTCAGAGGCGGATTTCAGTGACCCCACCAAGATCGGCATCGCCTACACCACTGTCACCGACGATGAGATTCCCGTTCAGGTGAACATCGACCTTGTGAATTATCGACTGGAGCGCTATCTGGATGATGAGCATCTGGAAACCCGGCAGTACCGCTCTTTGCAGGAGCTTATTACCAACGAGCTGGAAAACCTCGATTTCAGCGACCTCATTCATGTTTCGGATGAGGATGTGGAGCAACACCGCTGGCATGAACCGGAAACACCAGATGTTGAACACCCTGAAGCGGTTGAGAGTGCTCCCGTCCCGCAGAAGGACAAATTCCCATACTCTGTGGGCGATACGGTGTATCTGGAAAACGGCAAGCCCTATATCATCGAGAGCATCGGCGTCTTTGATATTACCCTCAGCGACCCGACGCTTTTCTATCCCATCTCCCGTGCGGAGAGCAGGGAGAGCTTCGCGCAACTCATGGAGCGGTATCCGCAGCCGGAACAGGCACCCACCTACACCGAGGAAACCGTGGCGGTATATCCCGGTGACAAAAACAACCTCCCCTATGATGTAGAGATTCGTACCCTGCGCTTTGACGATCCGGAACATGACCCGCCCGCACCGCTGCCGCCTGCGGAAAACTTCCGTATCACGGATGACAATTTAGGCATCGGCGGCGCAAAGGCGAAGTTCCGGGCGAATATGGCGGCAATCAATCTCCTGAAGGAGCTGGAGTTTGAGGGCGCACAGGCCACGCCTGAACAGCAGGAAATTCTCTCCCGCTATGTCGGCTGGGGCGGCCTTGCGGATGCTTTTGATGAAAGCAAGGATAACTGGAAAGACGAATTTGCGGAGCTGTACGCCACGCTATCCCCGGAGGAATACGCCGCCGCCAGAGCTTCCACGCTGAACGCTCACTACACCAGCCCCACGGTTATCAAGGCAATCTATGAAGCCGTTGGAAACATGGGCTTCCAGACCGGCAACATCTTGGAGCCTGCCATGGGCGTCGGGAACTTTTTCGGGCTTCTCCCGCAGGAGATGCAAGGAAGCCGCTTGTACGGTGTGGAGCTGGACAGCATCACCGGCAGAATCGCCAAGCAGCTCTATCCCAAGGCAGACATTACCGTGGCAGGCTTTGAAACCACCGACAGACGGGATTTCTTCGACCTTGCCATTGGCAACGTGCCCTTTGGACAGTACCAGGTCAACGACCGGGCTTACAACAAGCTCGGTTTTTCCATCCATGACTACTTTTTCGCCAAAACGCTGGATCAAGTGCGTCCGAGCGGCGTGATCGCCTTTGTGACCTCCCGCTATACGATGGACAAACAATCTCCCGAGGTCCGTAAGTACATCGCGCAGCGGGCGGAGCTGTTGGGTGCGATCCGCCTGCCCAACAATGCGTTCAAGGCCAACGCCGGTACGGAGGTGGTGTCCGACATCATCTTCCTGCAAAAGCGTGACAGACCCATCGACATTGAACCTGACTGGGTGCATCTCGGTGAAAATGAGGACGGATTTTCCATCAATCAGTATTTCATCGACAACCCCGAAATGGTATTAGGCCGACAGACCTCGGAGAGTACGCAGTACGGCAGACAGGACTTTACTGTGGAACCGTATGAGGATTTGGACCTTGCCACGCAGCTCAGATACGCCATTCAGAATATCGGCGGCAAGTACGAAGCCGCAGAGTTGCCTGACCTCGGTGAGAACGAAACCATACAGGATACCATTCCCGCAGACCCCAACGTGAAGAATTACAGCTATGCCGTGGTGGACGGTGAGGTGTACTACCGTGAGAACTCCGTCATGGTCAAGCCCAACCTGAACGCCACCGCAAAGGAGCGCGTCAAGGGAATGGCAGAGCTGCGGGACTGCGTTTACCGGCTCATCGACCTTCAGATGTGGGAATCCGACGACATTTCCATACGCACCGAGCAGCAGAAGCTCAACCGCCTCTATGACCGCTTCACCGAGAAATACGGCCTCATCAACAGCCGGGGCAACGCCCTCGCCTTTGCAGACGACAGCTCCTACTACCTGCTCTGCTCCCTTGAAATGCTGGACGATGAGGACAAGACCAAGCTCAAGGGCAAGGCGGATATGTTCACCAAGCGCACCATCCGGCAGCGGCAGTCCGTCACCAGCGTGGACACTGCCGCAGAAGCCCTCGCCCTGTCCATCGGGGAAAAAGCCCGCGTGGATATGGCGTATATGTCCCAGCTCACCGGCAAAAGCGAGGACGACATCATCGACGAGCTGAACGGCGTCATCTTCCTCGACCCTGTTTACGGCGACTGGCAGACAGCGGACGAATACCTCTCCGGCAACGTCCGGCAGAAGCTGCGGGAGGCGGAGAACGCCGCCGTTGACAGCCCCGGCTATCTGCCCAACGTGGAGGCATTGCGCGCCGCCCAGCCCAAGGATTTGGACGCTTCGGAAATCGAGGTGCGTCTCGGCGCGACGTGGATCGACAAGAAGTATATCCAGCAGTTCATGTTCGAGCTGTTGGAGCCGCCTGTGTACGCCCGCCGATCCTTGGAGGTCAACTACTCAGAGTTCACGGCGGAGTGGAACATCTCCGGCAAGAACAGCATCCCCTACAACGACATCAACGCCCGCATGACCTACGGCACCGACTGCGCCAACGCCTACAAAATCCTTGAAGATACGCTGAACCTGCGGGATGTGCGCATTTACGACACCGTAAGGGACGCGGACGGCAAGGAAAAGCGCGTCCTCAACAGCAAGGAAACCACCCTCGCCCAGCAGAAGCAGCAGGCCATCAAGGAGGCGTTCCGTGACTGGATCTGGCGCGACCCCGACAGGCGGCGGGAGCTGGTGCAGCTCTACAACGAGCGCTTCAATTCCACCCGTCCCCGGGAATATGACGGCAGGCATCTGATTTTTCCGGGCATGAATCCTGAGATCACGCTGCGGGAGCATCAGCTCAACGCCATCGCCCACGACCTCTACGGCGGCAACACGCTCCTTGCCCATGAGGTGGGCGCGGGCAAGACCTTTGAGATGATCGCCGCAGCCATGGAGGGAAAGCGCCTCGGCCTGTGCCAGAAATCCCTCTTTGCCGTGCCGAACCACCTGACGGAGCAGTGGGCCTCGGAGTTCCTGCGGCTCTACCCCTCCGCCAATATCCTTGTGGCCACCAAAAAGGACTTTGAGACACGAAACCGCAAGAAGTTCTGCGCCCGCATCGCCACCGGCGACTATGACGCCGTTATCATAGGCCACAGTCAGTTTGAGCGCATCCCCGTGTCCAGAGAGCGTCAGGAGCGGCTCTTGCAGGAGCAGATCTGGGAGATCGAGGACGGTATCTCGGAACTCAAGGCCAGCCGCGCCGAGCGCTTTACCATCAAGGAGCTGGAGCGCACCAAGAAAAATCTGGAGGCCAAGCTGCAAAAGCTGCACGACGCCGCCCGCAAGGACGATGTTGTGACCTTTGAGCAGCTCGGCGTAGACCGGCTGTATGTGGACGAGGCGCACAGCTTCAAAAACCTGTTCCTCTACACAAAAATGCGAAACGTGGCGGGGCTTTCCACCACCGACGCCCAGAAGTCCTCGGATATGCTCTTAAAATGCCGGTACATCGACGAAATCACCCACGGCAAGGGCGTTACCTTCGCCACGGGTACGCCCATCTCAAATTCCATGACGGAACTGTATACCATGATGCGGTATTTGCAGCACGATATGCTCAAGCGCAACAGCCTGACCCACTTCGATTGCTGGGCCTCCGCCTTTGGGGAAACCACCACCGCCATCGAGCTTGCGCCCGAGGGGACAGGCTACCGGGCGCGGACGCGGTTTGCCAAGTTCTTTAACCTGCCGGAGCTGATGAACCTGTTCCGGGAGGCGGCGGACATCAAGACCGCCGATCAGCTAAACCTTCCCACGCCCACCGCCATCTACCACACCGAGGTCACACAGCCCACGGCGCTACAACAGCAGATGGTGCAGGAGCTGTCCGAGCGCGCCGCAAAAGTTCACGCGGGGAGCGTGGACGCAAGCACCGACAATATGCTCAAGATCACCTCGGACGGACGCAAGCTGGGCCTCGATCAGCGCGTCATCAACCCTGACCTGCCGGACGACCCGAACAGCAAGGTCAATCGCTGCGTGGACAATATCCACCGCATCTGGCAGGACGGGCAGGCGGATAAGCTGACCCAGCTCGTGTTCTGCGACCTGTCCACCCCGAAGGGTAAAACAGCGCAAAGCGGCAGGATCGCTGCAAAAAGCACGGACAACCCGGAGCTTCACGCGCTGGAGGCGGCTATCGAAGCAGAAGCCGGGCCGGAGGAGCCGCCCTTTACCATCTACGACGACATCCGTGAAAAGCTCGTCGCCAGAGGAATCCCCCGCGAGCAGATCGCCTTTATCCACGAGGCGAATACCGAGACGCGGAAGAAGGAGCTGTTTGCAAAGGTGCGCTCCGGTCAGGTGCGTGTGCTCATGGGCAGCACCTTCAAAATGGGCGCGGGCATGAACGTGCAGGACAGGCTCGTGGCGCTTCACGACCTGGA
>ENA-OPEC01001183-OPEC01001183.1-human-gut-metagenome-genome-assembly--contig:-NODE-1183-length-18780-cov-5.623338_pt1 | contig 18780 bp, 17 predicted proteins | sample MGYA00241622_ERZ501507 | MGnify/ENA primary metagenome ERZ501507 (study PRJEB25962, sample SAMEA2042582) | human gut metagenome | biome: human gut; feature: human-associated habitat; material: faeces... | reverse complement strand
CCTGAAGCCTGCGCGTCTGCCAATTCCGCCACTCCTGCGAACAAATGCTATTCTATAGGAATCTGAGCAATATGTCAATAGATAATTTTAATTTTTTTTATTTTGTTGCAATAAAAGAAAAAATTTAAAAAAATTAAAAATTACCATTGACATATGAGGGAGAGTTTGCTATTATAAACGAGTCGCTAAGACATGCGGAAGTGTCGGAACTGGCAGACGAGCAAGACTAAGGATCTTGTGATCATTGCGATCGTGTGGGTTCAAGTCCCATCTTCCGCACTAAGAAGTGAGAAAGCCTTGAGAAATCAAGGCTTTTTTGTTATATAAAATATGGTATAATGAAGCATGCTGATGCACACAACAAAAAGGATAACTATATAAATATGAATATTCAAAAACAGTTTATAAAATATGTTTCCCAGAATATCTGTGGAATGTTGGGGATTTCCTGCTATATTATCGTGGATACATTCTTTATCTCGCAGGCAGCGGGAACGGACGGGATTACCGTATTGAATCTGGTGCTGCCGGTATATAACCTGATTTTTGCCATAGGATCGATGATTGGGGTAGGATCGGCAACCCGGTATACGATATTAAAAGCACAGGAAGATGACAGTGCGAAGAAATATTTTGCAAATGCGATTTTGTGTATCCTCATAATCAGCATTCCATTTGTCCTGTCTGGCATTTTTTCTCCGGATACGGTGATGCATATGATGGGGGCGGATGCCGGGATCACGCAGCTGGGTCGCACATATACGCGGATCTTCTTATTATTTACACCGTTTTTTATGATGAATTATGTGTTTTCTGCGTTTGTCCGAAACGACAATGCCCCGACTCTTGCCATGATTGGAACGATGATGGGAAGTTTTTCCAATGTTGTCCTTGACTATGTGTTTATGTTTCCAATGGGGATGGGACTGGCAGGAGCAGCACTTGCCACAGCAGCCTCTCCGATCGTCAGCATATTAATCTGCAGTATTCATTTTTTTCAGAAGAAAAATACGGTACAGTTTGCAAAGACCAGACCATCGGTACGGATGCTTACAGCATCCTGCCAGCTGGGGGTGCCGGCATTTGTGGGAGAATTTTCTTCCGGAGTGACAACAACGCTTTTTAATTACCTGATTTTAGGGCTTGCCGGAAATGTAGGAGTGGCTGCCTATGGCGTGATTGCCAACTTTGCACTCATATTTACCTGTATTTTTAACGGGATTTCCCAGGGAGCCCAGCCACTGGTCAGCCGTTATTACGGAGAAGGGAATGAACGTGCGGTTAAAAAGATTCTGCATCTGGGACTGGCTACGGGCGTTGTTTTCAGTCTTTTGATTATTTCGCTTGTCTGGGGATTTACAGACCCGATGGTAGCCTTGTTTAACAGTGAACATTCGGTAAAGATGGCAGAATATGCATTTACAGGAATGCGGCTTTATGTGATCGGATTTTTGTTTGCCGGTTTCAATATTATCGGAACCGGATATCTGAGTGCATCGGAGCATGCAAAAGAGGCATTTACGGCCTCGGTTTGCAGAGGATTTGTAGCTATCGCGGTGTGTTCCGTGATATTATCACGTATGTTTGGAATCCGTGGTGTCTGGCTGTCATTTATGGCTGCAGAAGCATTGACGGCAGGAATTACGGCATGGGCACTTCTTAAGGATCACAAAAAGGAGGCTATGGCATGAAGTATGATAAGAAAGAACCTGAAACGATGGATGCAGATCCGATGCGTCTTTTGGTTTCCGCCATATTGGCATTTACGGTGATGCTTTTTATCAATGGGTTTGTCGGAAGTATGGGTGGATTTCCTGCGTTTGTTGCATTTACGCTGGTATTTTTCCGGATACGAACCCGTGCGGGAATGGAAAACGGAGGGATGCAGCAGGAATTGTCAGATCGTCAGATCACAGGACGGCTGTTGTGGAAATATGCTGCTGGTTATCTGGTTTTATGGGGAATTTTAAGAATTGCGTTTCTGATCTCCCGGGTCACCGGCTGGGGAAATATCAATGGAGCTTCCGCAGTGGAATATGTACGGCAGATGTGGAACACATCGCTTTTGGAAAAATGGGCATATTTTTTTGCGGGGATGATCATGTTTGCGTTTGTGCTTTCACTGTTTCCGCTTGCTGTAATCCGGGAAAAGGTGCGGTGGATTCGCTATGCACTGGTTGATGGTGCGGTGTTTGCACTGGTATGTCTTGGAATTAACGGCGTCTGTCGTTTGAAATTTGAACAGAAATCATCAGGCAGAGCAACATGTCTGATCGATCATCTGCTGCTTTGCGGCCGGATGCGGACCTGGCAGGAAATCACCTGTCTGTTGGCAATGGTTGTTTTTATTCTTGTCATCGGTGCATTTGTATTTAGCTATGCATCCAGACAGCATGCGGTTAAAAATATAGATGGAATACCGGCATCCGCCGGGGAAGAAGAATCGCGCAGACACCGGATGATCAGAAAGATTGTGACGGTTGGCTGCAGTATTGCGGCTGCTGCAATTGTTGTCGTGATAGTACTTCTGATGCCAAAAGATACCGCAGGGGATTATACGAAGGTTGCGGAATTTCTGACTGAGGATACGCGGATGGGACCGATGGAATATGGAGATGCGGTTTATGTACCGGTAAATGAGGAAGCGGATCTGGAGAAAAACGGAATTGCCCAGGGCTATCTGGCAGAGCGTGGAGAGCGCTGCGACAGTCGGTTTTATCAGCTTGCGATTGCAAATCTTCTGTATACCGATCCGACCGGAAAAACAAATCTCGTACAGACAGCCGGAACCGATGGAGGAACATATGCACCGGTGGCATCGGTGGAAACAGACAAGGCATGGGAAACGGATGATGTGTTTCTTCTCTGGGATGAAGACTGGGCTTTGGAATCGGCATATTCGCATGAGCCGACAGGTTATGTGGCATGTCCGGCGGATCTGATACAGGGACTCAGGATGCAGTTTCCGGATGTGACTTACCGCACAGCGGATTTTTCGGATTATGATGCCTATTTTACACTTCGGGGATATCAGAACATGGAGCAGGTGCTGGAGGAAGATCCCGTGGATGGAGACTGGGTCGGATGTATTCTGGTGAAAGATAACAAATTTTATTTTGGAAGCTACGAAAATCAGATTACGGGTATCTGTCTGCAACAGCTGCGGAAAGTACTCGGAGGAAATGCAAAATAAAAAAGGAAATCAGGAATTCACGCAGAATATATAATATGTAGAGTTGTTTGAAATATTGTAAGGATTTTGGCGGTTTGTGCCGCAGAAATGAGCAGAATATGACAATTCGGGAAAGAATAGAACAGATAGAAGCAGATACTTTAAGTCCGTACGCCTGTCTGTCCATAAATTCAAAGGGCAGAGACAGGGAGGAACCGCAGTGTGATATTCGTCCGGTCTTTCAGAGGGACCGTGACCGTATCCTGCACAGTAAGTCTTTCCGGAGACTGAAAAGTAAGACGCAGGTTTTTCTCACACCGATGGGAGATCATTACCGGACGCGGCTGACACATACGCTTGAAGTATCGCAGAATGCGAGAACCATTGCGAAGGCGCTCCGGCTGAATGAAGATCTGGTTGAGGCGATAGCACTGGGGCATGATTTGGGGCATACACCGTTTGGACATGCAGGAGAATTTCTGCTGAATCAGGTGTATGAAGGCGGGTTCCGCCACAACGAACAGAGCGTACGTATTGTAGAAAAACTGGAAAAAGACGGAGAAGGACTGAATCTGACCTGGGAGGTCCGGGATGGAATTTTAAACCATCAGACACGGACGATTCCGCACACGCTGGAAGGAAAGATTGTGCGCCTGTCCGATAAGATTGCATATGTCAATTCCGATATTGACGATGCGATCCGTGCAATGATTCTGGATGAGGAAGATATTCCCGTGGAACTGCGTCGTACGCTGGGATTTACCACGAGAGAGCGCCTGGATCACCTGATCCACGATATCATCAGCAACAGTATGGGAAGAAACGATATCATTATGTCGGATGAGACCGCGGAGGCGCTGCGGGATCTGCGCTTGTTCATGTTTGAACATGTATACCGGAATCCGGTCGCAAAAGGCGAGGAAGTAAAAGCTAAGGCCATGCTGGAACAGATGTATTATTTTTATATGGACCATATCGAGCAGCTGCCGGCAAAGTTATTAAAAATGCTGGATGAGGGTGAAGACAAAGGGCGCATCGTCTGTGACTATATTTCCGGTATGACAGATAAGTATGCGATTACCAAATTTAAAGAAAATTTTATGCCGCAGGCATGGAAAGTGGATGGATATTGATGACTAGAGAAAGGAGGGGATTTCCACGCCGTATTTTTCAGATGATCTGATTGAGGAGGTACGTTCCCGCAATGACATTGTGGATGTGATCGGCGGGTATGTGCGTCTGCAGAAAAAAGGAAGTACATATTTTGGGTTATGCCCCTTTCATAATGAGAAGACGGGATCATTTTCCGTTTCTCCGAATAAACAGATGTATTACTGCTTTGGATGTGGAGCGGGAGGCAATGTTTTTACATTTCTGATGCAGTATGAGAATTATACTTTTACCGAAGCGATGCAGGTACTTGCCGATCGTGCGGGAATTGAACTTCCCAAGCAGGAGATGACAGGTGCACAGAAACGTGAGGCGGACAAGCGCACGAAGCTGCTGGAGATTAACAAAGAAGCCGCAAAGTATTTTTATAAACTTTTGCGCAGCCCGAGAGGGGAAAAAGCATATGCGTATTTCCGTAAGCGGGAGCTGTCGGATGAAACGATGCGCAAATTTGGCCTGGGCTATTCGGATCAGTACAGCGATGATCTCTATCGCTATTTAAGACATGTGGGATATGACGATGCGCTGCTGAAAGAGTCGGGGCTTGTCTCCATCGATGAGGTGCGCGGAGGCCATGACAAATTCTGGAATCGTGCCATGTTTCCGATCATGGATGTACATAACCGGGTGATCGGATTTGGAGGGCGTGTCATGGGCGAAGGGGAACCGAAGTATCTGAATTCGCCGGAGACGAAGATTTTTGACAAGAGCCGGAATCTGTATGGATTAAATATTGCAAGGACAACCAGAAAACCGCAGCTGCTTTTATGTGAGGGATATATGGATGTCATTGCACTGCACCAGGCAGGCTTTGACAATGCGGTGGCCTCTCTTGGCACATCGCTTACCAGTGGACATGCCAGTCTGCTGAAACGCTACACCAAAGAAGTGTATCTGACATATGACAGTGATGGGGCTGGGGTAAAGGCGGCACTCCGTGCAATTCCGATTTTAAAAGAAGTTGGAATTATCACGAAAGTCATAAACATGCAGCCGTACAAAGATCCGGATGAATTTATCAAAGCACTTGGGGCCGAAGAATATCAGAAGCGGATTGATCAGGCGGAAAACAGTTTTCTGTTTGAAATCCGTATGCTGGAGCAGAATTATGATATGAATGATCCGGAGTCCAAGACGGCATTTTATAATGAGACGGCGCGGCGGCTTTTAGCCTTTCCGGAGGAGCTTGAGCGCAACAATTATATCCAGGCGGTCGCTGATAAGTACAGGATTGGCTTTGAGGATCTGCGGAAGCTTGTGAATAATCTGGCAATGGCAGGGAGCGGGATTACAAAGGCGGCTCCGTTAAAGAGCGGTATCCATGAAAAAAAGAAAGAAGATGGCATGAAACAGTCACAGAAGCTGCTTCTGACCTGGCTGATCGAGGATACGCGGCTTTTTGACAGCATCAAAGGATGGATCACGGAGGAAGATTTCACGGAACCGCTGTATCGCAAAGCGGCACAGGAGCTGTTCACCCAGTATGGGGAGAGCGGACAGGTGAATCCGGCAAAGATTATCAGCCGGTTTCAGGAGGAGGAAGAACAAAAAGAAATTGCGGGGCTTTTTAATGCAAAAATTCATGAAGTAGAGACAAAACAGGACAAAGAAAAAGCATTAAAGGAAACAATTGAGAGAATCAAGGAAAACAGTATTGATGTTCGAAGCCGGCAGTCAGATCCGAATGATCTGACGGTCGTTATGCAGCTGATCAATGAACAGAAGGAATTGGAGAAGCTGAAGAAAACGCATATTTCTATTGATTAGGGACAAAATAGAAAGTAACCTGAGAGGACGAAACGACATGGCAAAGAAAAAAGAAGAGAATGCAGCAGTGGAAACGGAAGAAACAAAGGCAAAGTTCAGAGAAAAACTGAAAAGTCTGCTGGAACTGGGGAAAAAGAAACGGAACATTCTGGAGTATCAGGAGATCAGCGATTTTTTCAGGGATATGAATCTTGACGAAGAAAAGATGGAGAAGGTTCTGGATTTCCTGGAAGCAAATAAAGTAGATGTCCTCAGGATCAGTGACGGGGATGATGAGGATGATGATATCATTCTGGATGACGAAGACGAGGTAGAAGTAGAAAAGATTGATCTTTCGGTTCCGGAGGGCGTAAGTGTCGAGGATCCGGTACGCATGTACTTAAAGGAAATCGGCAAAGTGCCGCTGCTGTCTGCAGACGAAGAAATTGAGCTGGCACAGAAGATGGAGGCCGGAAGTGTGGCAGTTGAAAAAATTCCACTGCTCAAAGAGCGTCTGGCAGAAACCGGTGATGAACAGGAAAAAGAAGAAATACAAGCGGAGATCAAAGCATTGCAACTGGATGTCGACCGTGGATCAGATGCCAAAAAACGTCTGGCGGAGGCAAATCTTCGTCTGGTAGTCAGCATTGCCAAGCGCTATGTGGGCAGGGGCATGCTGTTTTTAGACCTGATTCAGGAAGGAAATTTGGGACTGATCAAGGCGGTAGAAAAATTTGATTACCGCAAAGGATATAAGTTCTCCACTTATGCAACATGGTGGATCCGGCAGGCAATTACCCGTGCAATTGAGGATCAGGCAAGAACCATCCGTATTCCGGTGCACATGGTGGAAACGATCAACAAGCTCATTCGTGTCAGCAGACAGCTGCTGCAGGAACTCGGGCGGGAACCTACGCCGGAAGAAATCGCGGAAGAGATGAAGATGCCGGTGGAACGTGTGCGGGAAATCTTAAAGATTTCACAGGAACCGGTATCTTTGGAAACACCAATCGGAGAAGAGGAAGATTCCCATCTGGGCGATTTTATTAAAGATGATAATGTACCGGTACCGGCAGATGCTGCAACTTTTACGCTGCTTAAGGAACAGCTGGAAGAGGTACTCGGAACACTGACCGAGCGGGAGCAGAAAGTGCTGACGCTTCGCTTTGGTCTGGAGGATGGAAGGGCGAGAACCCTTGAGGAAGTCGGAAAAGAGTTCAATGTAACCAGAGAACGAATCCGTCAGATTGAGGCAAAAGCGCTCCGTAAGCTTCGCCATCCCAGCAGAAGTCGTAAGTTAAAGGATTATTTAGAGTAACATGATGAAATTATCGAGGAGAATGAAAGCAGTGGCTTCCATGGTTACAACCGGCGGTATCCTTGCGGATATCGGAACAGACCATGCGTATGTGCCGATTGCACTGGTACAGAGGCAGAAAATAAAGGGAGCCATTGCAATGGATATTAATGAGGGACCGCTTGCCCGGGCACAGGAACATATCCGGGCAGCCAGGCTGGAGGAATATATACAGACCAGGCTTTCGGACGGGGCAGAGGCACTGCTTCCAAATGAAGCGGATTCCATTCTGATTGCAGGAATGGGTGGAGAACTGATTCTGCATATTCTGACGGAAGGGGAATCCGTCTGCAGTACAGCGAAAGAACTGATTTTGCAGCCACAGTCTGAAATACATAAGGTCCGGGAATATCTGCGCCAGCATCAGTATAAAATTGAAGATGAAGATATGGTCTGTGAAGAAGGAAAATATTATCCGATGATGCGTGCCGTAAAAACGGAGCAGGATGAAACGTGGAACCGGTTGAACGATCAGACAATAGCAGTCTGTGATATTTACGGACCGCTTCTTCTGAGAAACGGAAATCCGGTACTGCGCCGGTTTCTGGTGCGTCAGCATGGACAGCTGACACAGATTCTGCAGACGCTTGAAGCACAGAAAGAATCGGAACAGATCATACGACGTATTGCAGAAGTGCAGGAAAAATTACAGCAGAATGAATCTGCGTATACGATTTTGGGGGCGATAAAAAGTGCAGGAATTTGAGATCACATTGGAGACTGCGCCGGAGAAAACCGAACTGGTTCTGATTCCGGAGCAGACAAAACTGGAACAGATTGCAAAACAATATCAGAAAAATTACAGTGACAGGATTGTACTGGCATGTGTAGATGGAAAACTGCGGGAACTTTCAAAAGTGGTGAAGGCACCCGGTAAAATTTCATTTCTGACGATGACAGACAGGGACGGCAAACGCACCTATCGCAGAAGTATGACGCTTTTATTGCAGAAGGCGGCAGAAAATCTGTGGAAGGATCAGGTAAAAATCAGGGTCTATTATTCCCTGGGGGAAAGTTATTACTGTGAACTGCATGGAACTGCAAATGATGCAGCTGCCGTGCAGGCACTGCGTGCAGAGATGCAGCGTCTGGTAGAGGCCGATTTACCGATCAAGAAATGCAGTGTAAAAACAGAAGATGCGGAACAGCTGTTTCATGATAAGGGAATGAAGGACAAAGAGCGGCTTTTACATTATCGCAGAAGTTCGCGTGTCAATATTTATGAGCTGGACGGACATCAGGACTATTATTACGGTTATATGGTTCCATCCACGGGATACCTTGGAGTGTTTGATCTGGAGTTATATGAAGACGGCTTTGTTCTTTTGTTCCCAAATAAAAAGGGAGATGAAGTGGAACCGCTTCATACCTCCAATAAACTGTACCACACATTAAAAGAATCACGCAGCTGGAGCCGTATGCTGGACGTTGGAACGATCGGTGCGCTCAATGATGCAATCGCATCCGGCAGGGGCGAACAGATTATTCTGCTTCAGGAAGCATTGATGGAGGAACGGATCGGTTCCCTGGCAGCACAGATTGCAGCAAAAAAAGGAATTAAATTTGTCATGATTGCAGGTCCGTCTTCTTCCGGAAAGACGACATTTTCCAACCGCCTGTCGATTCAGCTTCTGGCAAAGGGAAGAAAACCGCATCCGATCAGTCTGGATGATTATTATGATGACAGGGAGCGGTGTCCGAGAGATGCAGACGGAAATCTTGATTTTGAATGTCTGGAGGCACTGGATGTCAGACAGTTTAATGAAGATATGACCCGGCTTCTGGCAGGGGAGAAAGTAGATATGCCTTCTTTCAATTTCAAGACGGGAAAGAGGGAATACCGTGGCAGGACCCTGCAGCTTAAAGAAAATGATATTCTTGTCATAGAGGGAATTCATGGTCTGAACGATAAGCTGTCGTATACACTTCCCGCAGAAAGTAAATTTAAGATTTATATTTCTGCGCTGACACAGTTGAATATTGATGAACACAATCCGCTGTCCACGACGGACTGCCGTCTGTTACGCCGGATCGTGAGAGATGCCAGAACCCGTGGAACGACGGCACAGGAGACGATTGCGATGTGGAAATCTGTGCGAAGGGGAGAAGAAAAAAATATTTTCCCGTTTCAGGACAGTGCGGATGTCATGTTTAATTCCGCTTTACTGTATGAGGTTGCGGTGCTTAAAGTATATGCGGAACCGCTTCTGTTTCAGATTCCGCGTGACAGTGCAGAATATCTGGAAGCGAAGCGTCTGCTTAAGTTTTTGGACTATTTTCTGCCGCTTCCGACGGAAGGAATTGCACAGAGTTCTCTGGTGCGGGAATTTGTCGGAGGAAGTTGTTTTAATGTATAAAAACACGGTAAACTTTACGGCTTGAACCTTACTGGAAACTGTGTTATAGTGGAAAAGCATCTTAAGATGGAGGACAGGTGATCGCGGCTGCAGGTGTCGAAAGACCGCAGGTGAGGAAAGTCCGGGCTTCACAGGGCAGGATGCCGGTTAACGGCCGGTGGAGGAAACTCTAAGGAAAGTGCAACAGAAATATACCGCTATAAGAGATGCATCACAGATGCACCTCTATAGTAAGGGTGGAATGGCAGTGTAAGAGACTACCGCCTCGCTGGTAACAGAGAGGGCACATGTAAACCCCATTCGAAGCAAGACCGAAACAAAGCGCTGACGTGGCCCGCCAGCTTTAGGTAGGTCGCTTGAGACGGTTGGCAACAATCGTACTAGATAGATGATCACCCAACGACATAACCCGGCTTATCGTCCTTCTTCTTAAGATGTTTTCCGTAAATATCAGCAGTATTCTTTGGAAATTTTCATTTTTCACGTCTATACCATTATAAATTTCCCGGATTTCTAAACACTTTATGAAAAGTGTATGAAAAGAAAATACGTTGCTTGACGATATGATTTCCCATGATATATAACTAATATAAGACACGAAAAATATCGACGAAACACAGAAAAGAGGAATTGTATGAGAGACAAATTGTATCGTTTTATGCAGGGAAGAAATGGCATGGATGAACTGGCACGGATGCAGTCCTGGCTTGTTCTGATTCTTTTGCTTGTCGGTATGTTTACACGCATCGGCCTGTTTTCCTTTGTAGCGCTGATTTTAATGATTTATATGTATTTCCGGGTATTTTCAAGAAATACATCCAAACGTTATGAAGAAAACCAGAAGTATTTGAATTTCCGTTATAACCGCACCGTATCGTGGAACCGGTTAAAAAAACGCATGGGACAGGCAAGGGATTACCGCTTTTTCAAGTGCCCGATGTGTAAACAGGAAGTCCGTGTGCCGAGGGGACATGGAAAGATAGAGATTACCTGCCCGAAATGCAGGGAAAAATTTATTCGCAGAACCTAAATCGGAGGCAGTATGTTCGGATATATTAATGTAAACGGCGCACAGCTGTCGGAAGAAAATAAAAAAATATATCAGTCGTATTATTGTGGACTTTGCCGGAAATTAAAAGAGTTCTGTGGAAAAAAAGGACAGGCACTTTTGAATTATGATATGACATTTCTGGTCGTCCTGCTGACCGGTCTGTATGAGCCGGACACGCAGACTGGTGAATTTACCTGTATGATGCATCCGATGAAAAAACGGCAGCTGCGGGAAAACGATATTCAGAGTTATGCGGCACAGATGAACGTTCTTCTGGCATATTACAATCTGGTGGATGACTGGAAAGATGACCATAATTACACGAAGAAAACCATTGCCTCAATGTTTGAGAAAGATTATCAGCGGATCAAAATAAATTATCCGCGGCAGACTAATGCCATTGAGCAGTATATGGAGAAACTGGCAACTTATGAGGCGGAAAAACAGACGAATATTGATCTTGTGGCAGGGCTGACAGGCGAGATGCTCGGAGAAATATTTGCATGGAAGCAGGACGAGTGGTATGATGAATTGAAAACACTTGGATTTTATCTGGGCAAATTTATCTACCTGATGGATGCCTACGAGGACCGGGATAAAGATGAAAAAAAAGACAGTTACAACCCGCTCCGGTATCTGGATACAGAAGATGAGCAGGAGTATGAGACGTTGTGCCGTCTGATGATGACCAGCATGATTTCGGAATGCGCGAAGTCTTTTGAACGCCTGCCGATTCTGCTTCACGCGGATATTCTGCGGAATATTCTGTATTCCGGTGTATGGTCCAAGTATGAATACATTCAGTTGAAGAAAAAGAGGAAGAAATCATGACAGATCCATATCAGGTGCTCGGCGTCAGCCGCAGCGCTTCGGATGAAGAGATAAAGAAAGCATACCGTACATTGAGCCGGAAGTATCATCCAGATGCAAATGTCAACAACCCGAACAAAGATCAGGCGGAAGAACGTTTCAAACAGGTGCAGCAGGCCTATGATCTGATTATGAAGGAAAAACAGCAGGGAACTTCCGGAAGCTACAGTTATGGTGCGGGCTCTGCAGATGGCAGATCGGCAGGCACAGGAAGCTATGGACAGGGGCCGTTTGGAGGGTTCAGCGGACAGTATTATTATGGAAATGGAACCTACCGTTCCCAGAGCCGTGCGACTTCTCCAAAATTACAGGCGGCACTTAATTATATTCAGAATCAGTGTTATCCGGAAGCACTCAATGTGTTAAGTTCGATTCCATTTTCCGAGCGTGCCGGACAGTGGTACTATTACAGTGCGGTGGCAAATGAAGGCGTGGGAAACAGTGCAACGGCGATTGAGCATATCCGCCGTGCGGTGGAACTTGAGCCGAGCAATATGGAGTACCGGCAGTTCCAGCAGCATCTTGAATACGGCGGAACCTGGTATACCAATATGGGGAGCGAGTATGAGCGTCCTTATGGAAATTACAGCAATTTCTGCATGAGTCTGCTGTGTGCGCAGGCATTGTGTTTCTGCTGTCGCCCATGTTAATTTTATATAGCTGCTATATTAGCCTTGAAAATAGCCGCAGTTTATTATATGATAGTAAAAATGCGTTAAGCTGAAGGAGGATAAAAATGCGGCATTTAATGAGTCCTTTAGACTTCTCCGTAGAGGAACTGGATCAGCTGTTGGATCTGGCGAGCGACATTGAGAAGCATCCAAAGAAATATGCACATGCCTGTGATGGCAAAAAACTGGCAACCTGTTTTTATGAACCGAGCACAAGAACACGATTAAGTTTCGAAGCTGCCATGTTAAACCTCGGTGGTTCTGTTTTAGGTTTCGCGAGTGCTGATTCTTCATCAGCATCCAAAGGCGAGAGCATTTCTGATACGATTCGAGTTATTTCCTGTTATGCAGATATCTGTGCAATGCGGCATCCGAAAGAAGGCGCGGCACTCGTTGCATCCCAGAAGTCCCGTATCCCTGTAATCAATGCAGGCGACGGTGGACATCAGCATCCAACCCAGACGTTAACTGATCTTATGACTATTCGTTCCCTGAAAGGAAGACTGGGGAATATTACGATTGGTCTGTGCGGGGATCTGAAATTCGGACGAACCGTTCATTCCCTGATCAATGCACTGATCCGTTATGAAAACGTGAAATTTATCCTGATTTCCCCGGAAGAGTTAAAGATTCCGGATTACATCCGGGAGGATGTACTTCAGGCAAATCATGTGGAGTTTGAGGAAGTGGAGCGTTTAGAAGATGCCATGAGCCAGCTGGATGTTCTTTATATGACAAGAGTACAGAAAGAACGTTTCTTCAACGAAGAAGATTATATCCGTCTGAAAGATTTCTACATTCTGACCAAAGAAAAGATGGAACTTGCGAAGGATGACATGATCGTGCTGCATCCACTGCCTCGTGTCAATGAAATTTCCGTTGAAGTGGATGATGATCCGCGTGCGGCTTATTTTACACAGGTACAGAATGGTGTATACGTCCGTATGGCACTGATCCTGACATTACTGGGAATCGAGGTGGAGTAAAGATGCTGAATATTAGTGGAATTCACGAGGGCTTTGTACTGGATCATATTCAGGCAGGAATGAGTCTTCAGATTTATCATGATCTGAAGCTGGACAAGCTGGATTGTTCCGTTGCCATTATTAAAAATGCAAAAAGTAATAAAATGGGCAAGAAAGATATTATCAAAGTAGAGTGTCCGATTGAAGCACTGGATCTGGATATTCTCGGTTTTATCGATCATAATATTACGGTAAATGTGATTAAGGGTGACCGGATCGTAGAGAAAAAGGAACTGAAGCTTCCGAAGCAGGTCAAAAATGTCATCAAGTGCAAAAATCCGCGCTGCGTGACATCGATCGAGCAGGAACTGGATCAGATCTTTATTCTGGCAGATGAGGAAAAAGAAGTGTACCGCTGCAAGTATTGCGAGGAAAAATATACCAATCCGAACCGGCGTCAGATAAAAGTAATGTAAGAAAAAGGGGCACATCACGAGAGGATGTGCTTCTTTTTTTGGGAAAGAATATATTCAAAGATCAGCCCGGCGGTGAACCATACAGGAAAATAATCGAGGCGGACAAGACCGGAAATATTGTAGGGAGTTTTACTGTAATCCCAGGGACAAAGGGAGAAAAGCCGCAGAATACTGCCGCTGATAAATTCAACGAGCATGATGCCGGCACCGTAAAAACAGCCGCGCAGAAGCACAGGGCAGTGGCGCAGACGCACGGAAAGAGGTCCGATGACTGCGGCAAGTCCGTAGATCGGAAACATCCAGATGGATGTGTGTCCGTTTAACAGCAGATCTCCCCGCAGCAGTCCGCCCAGCGAGGTGAACAGGATTTCCATGCACCATCCGGTCAGACCACAGATAAAAAATGTTTTCCAGTTCATGAAAAGACCTCCCACAAAAAATACTATGCAGGTAGGATATGCGATTATCCGGCAGATATACTTGAAAAAAATACAAAACAATTATAAGATAAGAGTATTATGGCTTATTTTCCAATGTTTATAGATATCGAAAAAAAGAAATGTCTGGTGGCAGGCGGAGGAACTGTGGCATTGCGGAAAGTCCGGGTGCTTCTGGATTTTGGGGCACAGGTCATGGTGGTGGCTCCACAGATTGACTCACAGATCCTGCGGCTTACAGGAAATGTATGTGTAAAGGAACGTACTTTTGAGCCGGAGGATCTGAAAGAATGTGTTCTGGTTGTGGCAGCTACCGATGATGCAGCGGAGAACCACAGGATTGCACAGCTTGCACGGAAAAATAATATTCCGGTCAATGCTGTGGATCAGCAGGAGGACTGCAGTTTTATTTTCCCGTCTTATCTGAAACATCAGGATCTGGTGGGAGCTTTTTCCAGTGCGGGGAACAGTCCGGTTCTTACGCAGTATTTAAAAGAAGCTCTGAAAGATATTCTGACGGAAGAACTGGGACAGATTAATGGTTACATGGGAAGCATCCGTCCGGCGGTAAAAATGCGGATAGAAACAGAAAAACAGCGCAGACAGGTATACCGGAACGTTCTTGCAAAATTACTGGCGGAGGAAAAAACTTCGCTTGTACCGGAGGAACTGGAACGGATTCTCTCGCAGGTCAATCATACGCAAATGTAAAAGAAAAGAGGAACAAGGGAATGGATCGAACAAGAAGATTAAGACAGACTGCTGTTATGCGAAGTATGGTCAGGGAAAATCACGTGAGGACAGAGGAACTGATCTACCCGCTTTTTGTTATGGAAGGGGAAAATATCGTACAGCCGGTGGAATCCATGCCGGGCATCTGCCAGTATTCCGTTGACCGCATGAACGAAGAGTTAGACCGTGTGAAAGCATTGCAGATTCCGGCAATTCTGATTTTTGGAATTCCGGAACATAAGGATGAAGTGGGGAGCGGGGCTTATGATGAGCACGGCATTGTACAGACCGCGATCCGCCGGATCAAAAAGGATTACCCGGATCTGCTTGTGATAGCAGATGTATGTCTCTGTGAGTATACTTCGCATGGACATTGTGGCCTGATCAGAGATGGAATTATTTTAAATGATGAGACACTGCCGCTTCTGGCACACACGGCGGTCAGCTATGCGCGTGCGGGGGCAGATATCATTGCGCCGAGCGATATGATGGACAAGCGTGTAGGGGCGATTCGTCAGGCACTTGATGCGGCCGGATTTACCTATACACCGATTATGGCATATTCCGCAAAATTTGCATCCGGATATTACGGACCGTTTCGTGATGCGGCACATTCTGCGCCGGGATTCGGGGACCGGAAAACTTATCAGATGGACCCTGCAAACGGGCGTGAAGCCATGCGGGAAGTGGAAGAGGATATTGCAGAGGGAGCAGATCTGATTATCGCCAAACCGGCAATGGCATATATGGATATCATTACGGAGATCCGCAGAAATTATAATATTCCGATCGTTGCCTATAACGTGAGCGGGGAATATTCCATGGTAAAAGCAGCGGCGGCAAACGGATGGATCGATGAGAAAAAGATCGTGATGGAAAATCTGATCGGGATGAAACGTGCAGGAGCAGACATGATCATTACCTATCATGCACTCGATGTGGCAGAATGGATACAGAAAGGGGAAGTATAACATGACAGACCAGACATCAGAATTACTTTATATGAGAGCAAAACTCCGGCTTCCGGGAGGCGTGAACAGCCCGGTACGTGCGTACCAGGCTGTAGGGCGTACGCCGCGTTTTATTCAGAGTGCAAAAGGTTCCCATATTACCGATGTGGATGGAAATGAAATGATCGACTATGTATGTTCCTGGGGACCCGGGATTCTGGGGCATGCCGATTCACGTGTCATCGAAAAGGTAAAGGCTGCATGTGAGGAAGGTCTTACGTTTGGCGCCCCGACAGAGCGGGAAGTGGAGATGGCAGAACTTCTGGCACAGCTGGTGCCATCCATGGAAGTCAGCCGTCTGGTAAGCTCCGGAACAGAGGCAACGATGAGTGCCATCCGTGTTGCGCGGGGATATACGAAGCGTGACAAGATCATCAAATTCCGTGGATGTTATCACGGTCATTCGGACGGACTTCTGGTAAAAGCAGGATCTGCGGCATTGACAACATCTGTTCCGGACAGTGCGGGTGTTCCGGCAGATTTTACCAGACATACACTGGTTGCAGAATACAATTCCCCGGACAGCGTCAAGGCACTGTTTGAGGCTTATCCGGATGAGATCGCAGCAATCATCGTGGAACCGGTGGCTGCAAATATGGGCGTTGTTCCGCCGGCAGACGGATTCCTGGAGTTTTTGCGTGAGATCACAAAACATTACGGGGCACTTTTCATCTTTGACGAGGTCATCACCGGCTTTCGTCTGGCACTGGGCGGAGCACAGGAGTATTTTCATATTACGCCGGATTTGTCCACGTTTGGAAAGATTATCGGTGGAGGTATGCCGGTCGGCGCGTATGGTGGAAGAGAGGATATCATGCGTATGGTTTCCCCGGACGGTCCGGTTTATCAGGCAGGAACACTTTCCGGCAATCCGATTGCTACGGCTGCAGGGCTTGCCACACTTCGTATTCTGGAGGCAGATACGGATATTTATATGCGGCTGCAGGAAAATACAGCGATGCTGGCGGATGCGGTGCGCCATGCCGCAGGAAACCGTGTGCATGTCAATCAGATCGGCTCTCTGATGAGTATTTTCTTCACCGGCGAAGATGTGACAGATTACGATTCTGCGACAACCGCGGATACCAAAGCATATGCCGATTATTTTGGGTTTATGCTTGATCATGGAATTTATGTGGCACCGTCACAGTTTGAATCCATGTTTGTGTCCGATGCGCATACCGATGCAGATATACAAAAGACCATCCATGTGATGCAGGAGTACTTTGCAGAATGAAATTTGGATATATAGGAATTGATTATAAACATGCAGATCAGGACATCCGTGACAGGGTGTCCTTTACCGATAATCAGAAAATTGATTTTCTGCAGAAAGCCGGGAAAGCAGGAATTGAACAATGTTTTGTGCTTTCGACCTGCAATCGCAGCGAAGTCTATTTTTTTGCACCGGAAGAGAACCACCGCAAATTTTGCTATACTTTTTCCCGCGTTTTTGTTATAATCACGCTTGGTATCCGCACAGCATACGATCTGTTGCCCGTCGGATACCCAGTAACTCAGAAACATAACCTGAATATGGGAGATATCATATGAATGCAACTTTATTTCTGGATGCTGCACTGGACGCACTGCTTGACAGTCTTCGCATGCTTCCCTTTTTATTTGTAGCTTTTCTGATCCTGGAAGCCCTCGAACACTATTCCAGTAACCGGCTGACGCATTTCTTTCAGCACAAAAAAGGCGGACCGGCCATCGCATCCCTGCTTGGCTGCATCCCTCAGTGTGGATTTTCCACTCTGATCTCAAGCCTTTACTGCGGAGGCATTGTCACAGTCGGAACCTTGATCGCTGTATACTTATCCACTTCGGATGAAGCGATCCTGATCCTTCTTGCACATCCGGATCAGGCCGGTGTGGTCGGAAAGCTTCTGCTCGCCAAACTGATCATCGCCATTCCTGCCGGATATCTGGTTGATTTTATCTGGAACAGATGGAGACATCCTCAGAAACACGTCGAAGATCTCTGTGACCACTGCGGATGTCACGATCATCACGGTATTATAAGGCCGGCACTGAATCACACGTTAAAGCTTTTTGCTTTTATCCTTGTGTTCAATGCCGTTCTGAATCTCCTGCTCGAAGGGATCGGGCTGGAATCACTCTCGAAAGCCCTGCTTGGCGGGACTGTCTTCCAGCCGTTTCTGACTGCACTGCTTGGGCTGATTCCGAACTGTGCAGCTTCTATTACAATTACGAAATTTTATCTTGAGGGAGTCTTAAATGTCGGCAGTATGTTTGCCGGACTTTTGTCATGTGCCGGAATCGGACTGATCGTGCTTTTTAAGACGAACCATAGTTGGAAGAAGAATGTGATGATCGTCACAACACTTTACGGAATCAGTGTAGTGTGTGGAATTATAGTGGAAATCCTGTTTGGAATGTAGTACAATATCCTTATATGCCGCAGAAGCCTAAAAGGAACGAAAGAAGTGGATTTGAGATGGCTAAAAAAGGATTTATTGCAGAATTCAAAGAGTTTATTGCAAGGGGAAATGTAATGGATCTTGCAGTCGGCGTTATTATTGGTGGTGCATTCCAGTCGATTGTGAATTCTCTTGTAAATGATATGATCATGCCGGTGATCAGTCTTCTGACTGGTGGGGTCAATTTTTCCAACTGGGTGATCCGGATCGGATCTGGTGAGAATGACACGATCAAATATGGCAATTTTATTACAGCGGTGATCAACTTTCTTCTGATGGCACTTGTTATTTTTTGTTTTGTAAAAGTGATGAACAATCTTGC
>ENA-OPEC01001166-OPEC01001166.1-human-gut-metagenome-genome-assembly--contig:-NODE-1166-length-19029-cov-3.534837_pt1 | contig 19029 bp, 17 predicted proteins | sample MGYA00241622_ERZ501507 | MGnify/ENA primary metagenome ERZ501507 (study PRJEB25962, sample SAMEA2042582) | human gut metagenome | biome: human gut; feature: human-associated habitat; material: faeces... | reverse complement strand
ACGCACTGCCAGCTCCCCTTTCAGGGGAGCCTCACTTGTCAAACTTCATAATTTGACACAATTTAAATCAACATATTTTTAGAAATTGATTTCTGTTTTTTTAATTTTCCGGTGAGATATAGGTGGGAGCGTTTTTCGGGCTGGCACCCTTGATGACACTATGATAGAACTGATAGGTCATGGGAATGCCGTCCTCCCGATTCAGGTCACAGTCTGTGACTTCTCCCAGAAAAATCGTATGTGTGCCTGCGTCCATCAGCTTCACCACACGGCAGGTGATCCACGCCATTGCCCCGTCTGGCACCGGCATGCCGTCCTTTTCCGTACAGGAAACGCCGGCGAATTTGTCTGCGTCCCGACTGGAACGATAGCCGAAACCGCCGATTAGAGCCGGATTGGTATCCGTTGCCAGAATCGCCAGTGCAAACTTACCGCTTTGGGCGATCTGGTCATGTGTCGCGTTATCGTGGTTGATGCTTACGGCAATCTGTGCCGGGTATGAAGCCGGGGCGCGTGCCGGTGAAGCAATTATACCGGAATCTTATTTTTACTGGCATACAACAGGCACAGCAGGAATTTTCGGTAGTGCCGCGGCGTCAGCCTCCCTTTTGGGGCTTGATGCACAGCAGACAAATATGTGCCTCGGCAGTGCCGGAACGCAGGCTGCAGGCTTGTGGGAATTTTTAAAAGAAGGCGCAATGAGCAAAGCCCTTCACGCCGGGCGTGCCGCCAGTGCCGGTGTTTTTTCGGCATATCTTGCGCAGAGCGGGTTTACGGCTGCCAGCAAAATTCTGGAGGGTGAAAAGGGCTTTTGCCCGGCTCTTTCCGAAGCGCCGAGAATAGAAAAAATTACGCAGAACCTTTCTTACGGTGACTTAAAAATCCAGCATAATTCCTTTAAACCTTATGCCTGCTGCAAACATGCCCATGCGGCGGTTTACGGCGCACAAACCTTGCGCAGCAGTCACGGCATAAAGCCGGAAGATATTGACTGTGTGGAAATCAGGGTAAATAATATAACCGATTTTCTTATTAATAATCCTGCGCCGCAGAATGTTTACGGATGCAAATTCAGCATACAGTATTGTGTGGCGGCGGCGCTTGTTTACGGCAAGGCAGGCGTTGACGAATTTAATGTTCAGGCGCGCAGGAGTACTGTTATGCAGAAAATGATGGATAAAATTTCAGTAGTAAAAGACGAAAAACAGGAACTGCTGAACAGAGAAAACCCGGCAAAACTTGCTTCGGAAATTATTATAAAAATGAAAGACGGCGCAAAATACCAAATGCAGGTTGATTACCCAAAAGGTGACCCGGATAACCCTATGACATGGGAGGAAAGCAAGGCTAAATTTATTGCACTTGCCGAACCTGTTTGCGGATGCCGGAAAGCTGAAGATTTAAGCGCATATATAAAAAATATTGAAAAAATAAGCGATATAACGGCAGAATTTAAGAAAATTTTTTAACAAATAATAAAAAATAACAGCTTGTCATTATTAAAAACGGCAGGCTGTTATTTTTTACGCAGCGGATTTATTATATTTAATATAATAAAAATTATATTAAATATTAAAAGAAAAGGATGTTTCGCAAAAATTACTTTATTTTGCATAAAATATAAAAATTTAATAGATAAATGGACAAAAATAGTGTATAATATTTATACAGTTAAAAACGGAGTTTAGATTTTTGTAGTTTTAACAAAATCTGCCGGGTTGTTACAAAAAAGTCAATGGATACAAAGGGGGATTTGTTATGTCTGTAAAGAGAGTTATAGACAACAAAAAAATCGGTGCCAATATCAGGCTGGCGCGTGTAAAAAAAATGATGAGCCAGTCCGAACTTGCAAAACTTCTTGGTGTAACACAGACTCATATGAGTAATCTGGAACGCGGACGCTGCGGCATTACTGTAACTATGCTTAACGAACTGACAAACATTTTTGAAGTAGAAACCGATGCACTTTTATATGGTACCCCCGGGACCCATTCGGATACAAGCCTTGCAGGTGTTGTTAAAAACGGCGGAATAGAAAATTACACCCTTGGCGATTTAATCAGAGCGGCAAAACTTTTGGATGAAGGCGAATAAAAAAATACCGGCACCTGCTTTAATGCAGATGCCGGTATTTTTTATTGCTTGTCTTTCGGGTTTAAAAAGTTATTCCAGTTGTAGGCAAATATTCCCCCGGCTATAACCGCAAAACCGCATGATAAGCGCAATGCATAATTGCTGAAACCGAACATATCTAAAATAGTATAGCATAATAAACCAACCACCAGCATAACAACCGGCAGCGTTATCAAAAACATCGTTGCTCCAAAACCTTTGGTCATGCGTTTAAAAAAATCTTCAAACATAATGTTACCGCCTTAAAAGTATTTTATAATTATTATACTTGAGCAGCCGCTAAAAGCAAAGTTTTTTATTATCATAAGTATGTTATAATAAAATTAAACTTAAATACGAAAGGAACTTACAGTTATGAAAATAAAACTTATTGCCAGTGATATGGATGATACACTTTTAAATAATAACAGAGAAATTTCTCCCCGCAACGAAGCAGCCATAAAAAAAGCCATTGCGGAAGGAATAGTTTTTACGCTTGCTTCCGGACGCATGTATTGCTCAATGCAGCCGTATGCGCAAAAGCTTGGCCTCGATGTGCCTCTGGTATCGTATAACGGCGCACTGGTTAAAGGTGCGCTCAGCGGAACGGTTTATGTAAACAGCCCGCTTAAATTGCAGACTGCGCTCGATTTATTGCAGTACGTTAAAGAAAACGGGCATTATGTGCAGGTTTATATGGGCGATAAATTATATGTAAAAGAAGAAAACGAATATTCGCGTATGTATGCTAAAATTTCCGGTATTCAGGCTGTGGCGATAGGCGAAGAAATTTACAGCATTAAAGAAGCTCCAAACAAACTGCTTTTAATGACGGCGACAGAAAATTTTGAAGCAACATGGAAAGATGTGGAAGAAAAGTTTAAAGGGCGTGTAGACGTAACAAGTTCCAAAGATAATTATCTGGAACTTATGGAACCGGGCGTTAATAAATGGCAGGCGGTAAAAAGTCTGGCAGAAAGCTTCGGCATCAAGCCGGAAGAAATTATGTGCATCGGCGACAGCAACAACGATTTAAGCATGATTAAAAACGCCGGCATTGGTGTGGCCGTTGCCAATGCCAAACCGCAGGTGCAGAAATATGCCAAAATAGTTACGGCAAGCAACGATAACGACGGTGTAGCCCTTGCGATTGAAAATATTTTAACTGCTCAGATTAATGTGCCGGAGTGAAGCTGAAATAAAATTGGCTAAATTTTTGTAAAATTTAAACATTTATAACTTGCGCTTTTGAAATTTATGAGTTAAAATAATAGTAAGTTGAGTGAGACTGAGGAGTCGCTCAACCGGTATTTATTGTTTATAAAGTGCCCAAAGGTAAAAATTGTTTAAGTAATTAACCGGCAGAGTAGAGGAAACCAGGAGACTCGCACGAAGCAGGTGATGAAAAAGCAGGTTTTATCCGCAGGCGTTTTATAAAAATAAACGTTCCTGAGGAGGAATACATTATGAAAAAATCTTTAGTACTTGCAATGGCTATGGCTCTCGGCGTAACTGCTTCCGCTTATGCAGCTAACCCGTTCAGCGACGTACCGGCTGGCCACTGGGCTTATGATGCAGTTAACAAACTGGCAGCAGAAGGTGTTGTAGACGGTTACCCCGACGGCACTTACGGCGGCGACAAACTTATGACCCGCTACGAAATGGCTCAGATTGTAGCAAAAGCAATGGCCAAAGGCGCTAACGTTGATAAGCTGGCAGCCGAATTTGCAGATGAACTTGACAGCCTCGGCGTACGCGTGGCAAACCTTGAAAAGAAAGCTGACAACGTAAAAGTTACCGGCGAAATCCGTTATTCTTACCGCGACGTTGACGGCGACGTAAACAGCAACGAAAGCGTTCTGCGTTCCCGTCTATGGGTAAACGGCCAGATTAATGAAGATTGGTCTTACACCGGTATGCTTGAAAACGAGCAGACCTTCCACGGCGAAGATGATGAAGAAAAAGACCTTGGCGCCAGCGGTGATGATGATTTAAGCCTTGCCCGTGCTTATGTAGAAGGCCATGTTGGCGGACTTGACGTAGTTGCAGGCCGTTACAACGAAGTAACTTTCAGCGGCAACATTCTTGATGCTAGCCTTGATATGGCTAAGGTTTCCTACGGCGACAAAGTAAAAGTATCTGCACTGGCAGGTAAAGCTTATGATACTGCTGATAATGTTTTTGACGGCAACGGCAATAAAAAATACACTTTGCAAGACGATGATAGAATTTATATCGGCAGCATTGAAGCAGCACTGGGCGATGTTGATGCTTATGTTGCATACTTTAAAACCGATTCTTCGCTTGAAAAAGAAATCTGGAACGTTGGCGCAAGCTACGGCTTTGGCGATTTTACCCTGAGTGCTGAATATATGCGCGGCGACAAAGAATATTATGCAAATGCAGGTAAAGACGGCTGGTGGGCAGACCTTGCTTGGAAAGGCGCTGAAGCAGACCAGCCGGGCAGCTACGGTATTCATGCAGGCTACTATGACCAGAGCGTAAATGCTTACATTAACCCGACCACCGATGCCGAATACTTTGCTGACGGCTATAAAGGCTGGAACGTGGGCGTAAGCTACACCTTTGCCAAGAACATTGTAGGCATGGTTAACTACTGGGATATGGAATCTCAGACCACTAACGAAGATGCACAAACCATCTTCTCCGAACTGTACTTCATGTTTTAATTAACAGATACAGCAGATAATTTTTAATTTCTCTCAAAAGGGAGCAGTTTCAGGGCTGCTCCCTTTTGCTGTTTGTAAGCAGCTTTAACAGTTCTGTTAGCGGCAGCAGGTGTTTTAACTGCTGTCTGCAAGGTTAACGGCACAGCCCTGCTTACGGCACTATCTCAGTTTGGAGATAGTGCCTGTTTTGCATAAAACTGTCAGATAGCACTGCTAACGTACTGCTGCTTTTCCTGCTCCCTTACTTTTTTATAAGCCTGTCAGGTTTTACTGCTTACGTACGTTAGTAGTATTGGGAACAAGGTAGATTATATATAATAATCTTTTAACTTATACTGAACAAGGTAGGAACGTAATACGGCAAAGAAAAGAACAAGAGAAAAAACAGACAAAAAAGAGAACAAGAAAAGAAACGCTCACCCGTATAAACGGATTTTTAACCTCGAAAATTTACCTGCAGCGAAAAAATATTTAAAAAATTTTTGGCTATGGTAAATTTTTTTAGCTTTTATGGCGTTTATATGGCTGAGAGGAGTTGTTAAAGTGATTGTTGTAAATCCTGTTCAAATCGATTACAAAAAGCTGGCGGAGGTGGCAAAACAAAGCCGCGGCAAAATAAACCGCATCTACCTGCACTGGACGGCGGGGCACTATGATGATGTGTATGACGATTACCACATCAACATCGGCGCAGGCGGCGAGCTGTACTTAACCTGCGAAGATTTTACGGAGCTTAAAGCGCATACCTGGCGGCGCAACACGGGCAGCATCGGCATAGCCATGTGCTGTGCGGCAGGGGCGTCGGCCATCAGCGGAAGCGAAACAGATTTTGGCAAAGAACCGCCGACCCAGCAGCAGATTGAAGCGATGGCCAAAACCGTGGCGGTGCTTACGTATGTGCTGGGGCTTGAAATAAAGCTGCTGACGGTTACTACGCACTGCGAAGCCGCACTTTTTGACGGCTACGGCCCGCACAGCGGCGACCCCGATACCCGCTGGGATTTATGGTATCTGCCGGACAGGCCGCTTTACGGCGGGCTTGTGCCGGGCGGCAATGTTATCCGCGGCAAAGCGCTGTGGTACAGGCAGTTTATCGGCAGGCGCGATTATGTCTTAACGCAGGCGGCTAAATAGTGTATAATAAGGGTAGACTACTTTTGGGAGGATTTTATGAGCGAACCGAGTATAGAAGAAATCCGCGAGACGCTGGACGGCTGGGAGTTTTTAAAAGAGCTGCCGGAAGAAATTAACGGCTTTACCCTGCATCAGGACCGCACGATTGACGGGCAGGTGCTGAATATTGCTTCGTACCGCAATGACGCTGTGCGCTGCCGGCTGGATATAACTTATACATCCGAAACTTTTGACTATGTGCCCGTAAAAATTGCCGGGCTGCACCAATACCGCGATATACGTTATTTTTTCCGCAGCCGTGAACGTTTTGCCGAACACGTGAAGGACAAACTGCCTGCGCTGGTGCATGATATAGACATCCGCACAAGGCACGATTTGGGCGTGATTATTAAAGAAACGGGCCTGCCTGAATGGACGTACGGTGAAAGGCTGCCGGAAAAGATAGGCCGCTTTGAGCTTTTTATACGCCCCGAAAATGCGATTGAATATATTAACGGCAGCATTATTTTTTTGGATTATACGGATTTTGCCACGGGTGACCAGCTGGTATTTTTGTATAACCGTTTCCGTGATGAGTTTTTTGCCGAAACCAAGCATGCCCTGAAACCTGACAATATTACGGATTTTGACGCTAAGGGCCTGCCTCAGCTTGAGGCGCTGCTTGATGAAAAGCTGGAAGGTTTTTTACTTAATTTTAAATAATCTGTAATAAATTTAACTTAAAGGGTTGACAGTAGGCCGTAAATAACATATAATATCGAATGTAGCTTTTATGGCCCGGTGGTTCAGTTGGTTAGAATGCCGCCCTGTCACGGCGGAGGTCGTGGGTTCGAGTCCCATCCGGGTCGCCATTATGCCTCGGTAGCTCAGTTGGTAGAGCAAAGGACTGAAAATCCTTGTGTCCACAGTTCGATTCTGTGCTGAGGCACCATAAACCAAAAAATCCTGCTTTTTTAAGCAGGATTTTTTATTTTTCAGCAACTGACACTTTTGGCGTTCAGCAATTAATTTTACAATAAAATAAACAGGCAGCAGCTTTACTTGTTATCAACATGCTTCTGCCTGTTTTCTTTAAGCCGCTGCATTCTGTGCGCGTTCGCGGCTTTTCATCTGCACCAGATCCATTTTGGTAAGTCCCAAATCAACATTGTCATTCAGTTTGTAATCTATTATTGTTCCGGGCGGACAGTCAATTTCCCTGCCTTTAAAAAACATTCCCGAAAACGGCACCACAAAACCTATTGCCGTGCCTACCGCCATGTTAGCGTAATTAATGCCGCCTTTAATTTTTACATCCTGCTTAAAGCTGACGGGTTTGCCATTGGCAAGCAGCACATCATCAAGCTTAATGCGTATAACCGCGCTCTGGTTAAAAATGCGGCTGCCGTGCGCTTTGCGTATAACGCCGCTGAACTTTGTCCCTTTCGGCACGATAACTATGTTTTCTACCGCAAGGTCATCCTTCAGTTCAAAATTAACGGTATCGCCTTTTTTATTAACGTTGCTGTCAAGTTTATCAAGTAGTATTAAATTTATAACCGTATCTTCCGGAATATACGCGTTGCCTGCTTCCACATCTTCTATTTCATCCGCAAAAGCGGCGGAAGAAAGTACTAAAAGCATTAAGCACACAACTGCCAGCAAAGATAAAAACTTTTTCATAATCACCGCTCCGTTACCTGTTTTGCATCAGTCTGTTGGCGTAATTGCGCATCTGCTCGTTGGCTTTTTTGGTAAAACCGGCAGGCGGCAGTGCAAAGGCGGTTTCAGCATCTACCGTTTCGCTCATTTCCACCACGGTAAAGCGCGGCAGGGTATTTACTTCGTAGCCTTTCCATTCGGCAGTGCCTTTGGCAAAGTAAAAGAACATTACGCGTTCGCCCTGCGTCATCTGGTCATAATCATAGCCTGTAAGGCTGTCGTTGCCGCTCTGCGGGCGTTCGTTAAACCAGCTTACCAGAGTTTCCGCAAACGGCAGGCTCATTCCCGGCAAGGCCGGAAGTTCGTCATAAGTTTTATTAACGTAATCTATAAAATACCAGCGCCCGCCTTTGGAGAAGCAGCAGTAATCGCGCACAACCTTGCCCTCGCCGTCCGTTGTTACGCTGCGCTCGGCATTAATGCCGTTCATTTCATTATATTCCGTGCGGATGTAATGCACTTTCTGCGCCGCCGTCAGCTTGGCGTAGGCATCGGGCTCAAGCACTTCTTTCATATCAATGGTCTGTTCAACAACAAGATGCACCGGATGCTTGTCGCTGTTTAAAGCGCCGCCCAAAAGCTCGATTGTGCGCTGCCCCGGCCCGAATTCCGCTGCCATAACGCACGCCGCATTAAAAAGCATCAAAGTAAAAACCGCCGTAAGGCTTAACAAAAATTTTCTCATTGCTTTCACCTCATTTGTAAGATAATTTAATTATAACATATTAAATAAGAAAATTACCGCCTGCTGCCCGCAGTTCTTTTGTAAATTTACTTTGGGCATTATCTGAATTTTTAAATATTTTTTACAAAAAGCATAGCATTATTGAATTAGTGTATACTTTTTCCTTGCTATTATGGCATTATATGGTATAATTAATTTTATAAAGCGAAGTAACGGCATGGCTTCATCATTACTTTGCAAAATAAAAAAGAAAAGAGGTATCTCACATGACTGACGAAAAGAAGAAAGTTGATGTGAAGGAAACAGCCGATTCCATCATCCGTGAAACCAAGGCTAAATCCAATAACAGCCAGTTTGTTTTGTGGTTTGCGGCACTGATTCTCGGCGCTGTTTTAGGCTGGATGGGCATTCCGGCGCTGAACGAATTCTTTAATTTCGTAGCAACCGTATTTACCCGCCTGTTCCAGTTCATTGCAGTTCCTACTATCGCGCTGGCGGTTATCACCACGCTGGCAGCTCTTGGCGGCAACAAAGAAACCGGTATTATTTTTGCACACGCTGTTGTGTATACCTTACTTACTACATTTTTAGCCGCCTTCATCGGCCTTGGCCTGTACCTGTACATTGCCCCGGATAACCTGCCGGCAGAAATTGTTAACGCAGGCTCCGACGTTGTTAAAGGCCAGAGCGTAGCAGCACTCAGCTACTATGACCACATTCTCGGCGTTATTCCTAACAACGTATTGGCTCCGTTCCTTTCCGGCAACGTACTTTCCGTTATGCTTATTGCTGCTGCCGTTGGTCTGGCACTGGCTTTCATGCCGAAAACCGAAAACCGCGAAGCACTCCTTAAAATCATTCAGGGCGTTCAGGAACTGGCATTCACCCTTATCCGTGCTATCCTTTATGTTCTGCCGATTGGTATCGTTGCTTTCGCAGGCCAGCTTTCCGCACAGATTGAAGCAGGCGTAATCGTTGGCGCACTGGGCAAATACACCGCAGTTGTAATGCTCGGCAACGCTATTCAGTTCTTCATCGTTCTGCCGATTATCCTCGTAATCCGCGGCCTTAACCCGATTTACGTTATGCGCCAGATGGGCCAGGCAATCGCTGTTGCACTCTTTACCAAGAGCTCTGCCGGCACCCTGCCTGTAACCCTGGCATGCTCCGAACAGAACCTGAAATGCAACCCGAAAGTTTCCCGCTTCGTACTGCCTATCTGCACCACCATCAACATGAACGGCTGCGCAGCTTTCATTCTGGTAACTTCTCTGTTCATTATGCAGAATGCCGGTTTTGAACTGACCATGACCACCATGCTGACCTGGGTATGCATTGCAGTTCTTGCTGCAGTAGGCAATGCAGGCGTACCGATGGGCTGCTACTTCCTGACCCTCTCTCTGATGGCAGGCATTGGCGCACCGATTGGCTTAATGGGTATTATCCTTCCGATTTACACCATTATCGACATGATCGAAACCGCTGAAAACGTATGGTCTGACGCTTGCGTATGCGCAATGGTTGACCATGACCTTAAAGGCAAACTTTCCGACGACGGTGAAATTCCCGCCGCTCTGTAATAAGCCTTAAAGCCTTACAAAAATTAACACCCGTGCTGTTAAAAGCGCGGGTGTTTTTATTTCGCCCGCCATAAAAACAAAAAACTAATTACAGCACCTAACAGAAAATAAAGAATCCATGCCATACAAATCTTTAAAAGCATCTGTTACAACAGCAAAATTTAAAAGCTGCCACAGCTGCCCAATACAGCACAAAAGCCGGAAGCAAACGCCTCCGGCTTTTTGAATTAACTTATTCTTAATTTTCAGCGCTTACAAAATCCTTAAAAATATCAAGGCTTTTTTCCACATCGTCCATGTAAATTTCGCCGATATTGCCCAAACGGAAGGTTTCCGCATCGGTAAGTTTGCCCGGGTAAATTACATAGCCGTGTTTTTTTAAATAAGCGTACATTTTTGCAAAGGTGAATTTGCAGTTTTCGGGATAGAAGAAAGTTGTAATAATAGGCCCCTGATGTGCTTCGTCGATATAGGCTTTAAAACCAAGCTCTTCCATGCCTTTGCGCAAAGCCCTGTTGGTTGCGGTATAGCGTGCATTCCTTGCGGTAATGCCGCCTTCTGCTGCCAGTTCTTTAAGCGCCTGGCTGAAAGCTGCCACAACATGGGTAGGAGAAGTAAAACGCCATTTGCCGCCGTCTTTTTCCATGGTTTCCCACTGGGCATATAAATCCAGCGAAAGGCTGCGGGCAATGCCTTTGGTTTGTTTTAAATCGCTGACGTTGGCAATAATAAAGCTGAAGCCGGGCACACCCTGAATGCATTTGTTGGCACTGCTTACAAGATAGGTAATGCCAAGTTCCGGCACATTAATATCAACACCGCCAAAGCTGCTCATAGCGTCTACAATAAATTTTTTGTTATATTTTTTAGCAAGTTCGCCAATGGCTGCAATGTCATTTAAAAGGCCGCTAGTGGTTTCGCTGTGTACCATGGAAATATGGGTAATGTTCCCGTCGGATTTTAAAACGTCCTCCACAATGGCCGGATCGGGCACGTGCGCATAATCTTCTTCGTAAACCACGTACTTAATGCCGTGGCAATCGCACATTTCCACCATGCGTTTGCTGTATGCGCCGTTTTGCAAAACCAGCACTTTATCAGTACTGGAAATTACGCCGGAAAGCACGCTTTCAACGCCAAAGGTTCCGCTGCCCTGCATCAGCACCGTAGTGTAATCACCGTTATCTGCATGGGCAAGTTTTAAAAGGCCGGTGCGTATTTCCTGCGTCATGTTTTTATAATCTTCATCCCAGGTACAGCGGTCAATCCGCATGGCTTCCTTAACGGTTTCCGTAGTCGTTAAAGGGCCGGGAGTTAAAAGTTTATAAGTATTTTTATCCATTTATGTCACCTGATTTATTTTTTGATAAGGTCCTGATGTTTTTGTAAAAGTTCTACGGTTAAAGGCTCTTTGTAAATTTTCGGGTTAGCCGGTTTGTTGGCGTCGTCTACTTTTTCACCTTCAAACAATGCTACCGGGTAAATTTTCAAAAGTTCCGGGCGGGCATTTTTAAGAATGCATTCGGCAATTTTTTTAGCCTGTTCGTTTTCAGCAGCATTTTTATCAATAACAGCAACGGATTCAGTCAGCATAAAGTTGCCTTCAACAGGGTCTACATAATCAACCGGCAGGCCTTTGGCTTTATCGGCAACAGCCTGATGGCGCAGGCCGAAGCCTACTGCAACTTCACCGGCACGGATTTTTTTCAGCGGGCCGGAACCGGATTTTTCCAGATGCGGCATAGAGTTGGCTTCGATTTGTTTCATGATTTTGGCGCCTTCTTCGTCGCCGTATTCGTTAAGCACAGCCTGAGTCATCAGCCATGCGGTGGAAGAACCGGTAATATCAGGTACGGAAATATGGCCTTTATACATCGGGTCTGCCAGGTCTTTAATGGCTTTCGGCATCGGCAGGTTGGCTTTTTTAAGTTCTTCGGTGTTTACAAACAGTGCGCCGCAGTTGCCAAGCACAGGCACATAAAAGTTGGGGTGTTCTGCCAGCGGTTTGGCTGCGTCTTTAATTTCAAGGAACATCGGGTGCTGTTTCTGGTCGCTGTCTAAATAATAGCTGGTCATGGTTACAACATTGGCTTCAATGTTTTTGCCTTCGGCAGCAAGCTTACCACCAAGTTCGGAAGTACCGAAAGACTGCATGATGTATTTTCCTTCAAAACCGTTTTTATCAAGCGCGTTTTTCATTGCTGTCTGCGCTTCTTCATCGGAATTGGTGTAAATTACGGTTTGTTTTACTGCGGCTGCGTCCTTGCCGCCTTCACTGCCGCCGCATCCAGCGATACCTGCTGCCAGGCAGCCAATCATCAGTGCTGTAGTTAACAACTTAGCAAAATTTTTCATTGGGATTCTCCTTTGCTTTGAATAAATTTTTAATTTTTTTATAAAGAGGAATTTCCTCCTGTTCAGCAAGTTTGTCGAAGAAGGTTTTAGCCACCACGTTGGTAAAGAAAATCAGGAGCGACAATACAAACACTGCGTCAAATTTTTCAAAATATTGCAGCTCCTTAATTTTGGTGGTAATAACCATTGTCCGCGCACCTGCCAGAAAAACAATGGCGCTGATGGTTACCATGGCGTTAACGAAAAAGTAGCTCAGCATCTGGCAAATAGTTGCCCTTGAATTGGGTATTACTACTTTAATTACCGTTTTAAGCCAGGTATCGCCCATTAAAAGGCCCGTGGTTTCCCACGATTCATTCATTTTGGAAAGCGAAGATTTAATCATCAAATACGGCGTGGTGAAAAAGTGCAGGATGTTGGCAATTATTAAAATTGCAAACGTGCTTTGCAGCGGCGTGCCCGAAAAGATAAAGATGAAGGCAACGCCAAGCACCATGCCTGGCACCGTATTGGTTACCATGGCAATAACATCCATAATAATTTTGCAGTATTTGTTAAGGTCGCTGCGCGCATTAACCATGGCTGCCGCGTAGCACAGCACCGTTCCTGCCACCGCCGTAATGCCCGCCACCATTAAGGAGTTTACATAAACATCCACCAGCGAATTATCGCTGAGCACACGTTTTAAGGTATCAAGCGTAAACACCGGCTGGTACGGCCAGCTTTTTACAAACGGCACAATGAACATAATGGCAAAAACCGAAACAAACAGCAGTGCAACCGCTGCAAAAAACAAGCCGAAAGCGCCGTCGCGCATAAAGGAGCGCTGCACCTCATAACGGCTGATTTTGTTATAGCGGAAATTGAATTTTTCCATATAGCGGAGCAGCATAACGCTGATAACGGAAGGCACCAGCATTGCCATTGCTATAACGCTGCCGCGTTCAAACTCAGGCAGGGCGCCCATCATTTTCATGTATAGCTCAACGGCAATCATATCGTATTCGCCGCCGATGGATACCGGAATACCGAAATCCGTAAAGCTGAGGAAAAACGATAAAATGAACGCCGCCATCAGGCTGCCCAAAAGCGGGCGCACACTCGTCATCCACAAAGTGCGCAGCGGGCTGTCGCCCATAATTTTAGATACAGTAATAAAGTTCTTGTCGATATAAAAGAACGCGTTATACAGCACTAAAAACGCCGGCGGCAGGGTATAAACAATAAACGAAATCAAAAGCCCCCAGAAGCCGTAAATCGGAAACAGCTGCTCACCGACAAGTTTTGTTATCAGCCCCTGCTTGCCGAAAGAGTAAATAACGGCAAAGCCGTAGGTAATGGAAGGCAGGAACATCGGCATCATAACCACAAGCTGCAAGCCTTCTTTTATTTTGCCCGGTATGCGCGTTAAATGCAGCCCGTAAGCCAGTATAAACGCCGCAACCGTGGTAATGGCAGCTTCCAGTGCAGAGATTGCAAAGCTGTTGCGGAACGCCGTTAAAAAGGCATCGTCAGTTAAAATGGCAGCATAATTGCCAAGGCCTGTACCGCTACCTGTCTGTAAGGATTTATATGCCAGGTTTGCCAGCGGCAGCCCCAAAAAGAAAGCAAACGCAATACTTACAAACAAAAAACAAAATTTTAATTCAAAACTTTTTCTGTTCATCTTGCAACTCCGGCAAAAGCACAAGGTTCGCCAAACAGGCGGAAAATGTTATCACGCTTAATGCGCAGCTGCGACAAAATAAATTTTTCCACAAACTGGGTACGCGGCTGGGTAACGATTACATGCGGCTGGTCGAACTGGGAAATCTGCCCCTCGTTAATAATCAGCACCTTGTCGGAAAGCGTCAGCGCTTCTTCCGGGTCATGCGTAACAATGATGGTGGTTAAATGATACTGCTTGGCTATAAGCTGAATACGCTCTTTAATGGATTCTTTAATAACGCCGTCCAGCGCGCTTAAAGGCTCGTCCAAAAGCAGGATTTTCGGTTTCATAACCAAAGTGCGTGCCAGGGCAACCCTTTGCTTCTGCCCGCCGCTCAGCTGGTCAATGCGTTTGTTTAAATGCTCTTTTAAGCCCAGCAGGCTGATGAGTTCCTGTACTTCTTCAGCACTGGAAATGCCCGGTTTGTTGCGCAGGCCGTAAACGATATTTTCGTAGGCGTTCAGATTCGGAAACAGTGCATAATCCTGAAATACAATGTTAAAGCCGCGGTCTTTCATCGGCACGTTGGTTAAGTCTTTGCCGTCAAAAATAATCTGCCCGCCGTCAATTTCAGTAAGCCCCAAAATTGCGTTCAAAAGCGTTGTTTTGCCGCTGCCGGAAGGCCCCAGAATAGAAACTATCTCGCCGTCATTAATATCCAGCGAAATACTGTCGAGAATGACTTTGCCGTCATACGATTTGCGGATATTTTTTAATTGCAGCATTTTTTATTCCTCCATAACATATTTAAACTGCTTTTATTTGCGTCTTTTTTCCTATTTTAACCAGCCATTTTGCGCCCTGCAAGCGTATTTACCGCCTTTTAACCCTACTTTTCCCAAGTTTTACATTACTAACTTAAACGAAATATTTTCTTAATGATGTTAACCGGAAACAAAAATATTGCCGTAAAAAGCCGCAAAAAAAAGCAGGCAGTGCTTTAAACACTGTCTGCTTTATGCTGTAAACAGCAATTTTTAATTATACGTTGAAACGAAATTCTACAACGTCGCCGTCCTGCATTACATAATCCTTGCCTTCAAGGCGTACAAGGCCTTTATCGCGCGCTGCCGCTTTGCTGCCGCAGGCTACAAGGTCATCATAAGATACAATCTCGGCACGGATAAAGCCGCGTTCAAAATCGCTGTGAATTTTACCGGCTGCCTGCGGTGCTTTGGTGCCGCGTTTAATGGTCCAGGCACGGCTTTCGGTTTCACCGGCGGTTAAATAGGTCATCAGGCCCAACAGTTTAAAACCGGCTTTAATCAGGCGGTCAAGGCCTGCTTCTTCAAGCCCTGCCATTTCCAGAAATTCTTTGGCTTCGTCCTCCGGCAGTTCGGCAATTTCCGATTCCATCTTGGCGGAAACAACAATCGTTTCAGCGCCTTCTTCTTCGGCATATTTCATAACGGCCTGCACATGCGGGTTGTTTTCCGGCGCTGCCACTTCATCTTCGGCAACATTGGCTACATACAGCACCGGTTTCATGGTTAAAAGGTGCAGCTCTGTCAAAAATTCCTTTTCTTCATCAGTCAGCCCAAGGCGGCGTGCCGGAACGGCTTCGCCCAGGCCTTCCATAACCTTATCGAGAACAGCTTTTTCCACCGGCACTTTTTTATCGCCGGTTTTTAACAGCTTAACAAGACGTTCCTGGCGTTTTTCCACGGTTTCCATATCGGCAAGGCACAATTCGGTATTGATGATTTCAATATCGCGCAGCGGGTTAATGCTGCCTTCCACGTGCGTAATATTACCGTCTTCAAAGCAACGCACAACCTGCGCAACGGCGTCAACCTCGCGGATATGCGCAAGGAATTTATTGCCGAGGCCTTCACCCTTGGACGCGCCTTTTACAAGCCCTGCGATATCGACAAAGCGCATGGCGGCAGGCACGATTTTTTTGGATTTGAACATTTCGCCCAGCACGTTAAGACGCGCATCAGGCACATCTACAACGCCCACATTCGGTTCTATGGTGCAGAAAGGATAGTTGGCAGCTTCTGCCCCTGCTTTGGTAATAGCATTAAACAGCGTGCTTTTGCCTACGTTAGGCAGGCCTACAATACCTACTTCTAAATTTGTACTCACATTTATCGCTCCTTAGGTTTTACATTTCACTATCTTAATATTGTACAATAACTGGCGGCAAAAAGCAAAAAAGTAATGATTGATTAACATTTTAAAATTTATTTTTACTACTCGCTATCAGTTTATCAAAATCAGATACTATCTTTTGTGTTTTATTAAATTCGTTATATTCGGCGGCAGCTTTTTCTTCCGCTTGTCGGCGTGATATTCTGCCGTTATCTTTTAATATCTTATATCTGCGGAATGCTAAAAACTCGTTAACGCTGGCGGCAAATTCCTCCATAGTAAAAGTGTTTTCACGTTCTACCAAATCTTCTATGTAATCAAAATAACCTGTAATAGCCCGTTCCAAACGGCGTATTTGTTCTTCCGGCAGATAGTTCTTGGCAACGGTAACATCACTTTTTAAAATGCGCCCGTCCGGAGCATATTTCCACGTCGTCAAACCCATATTTTCTTTGGTATGATCGGCACTGTTATATACAATTTCTGCCGCCGTCTGCCCGGCAATAGCGTAATGAAATTTATTCTGCACCATAGCGTAGAACTGGCGCGTAGTCTGAGACTTGGGGTCGTAATCAATACTGCACTCGGCAAAAATATCTGTAATCTGCTGCCAAATCCTTCTTTCGCTGGCACGAATAGAACGGATGCGTTCCAGCAATTCGCGGAAGTAATCTTTGCCGAAAACCGTATTACCCTGTTTTAAACGCTCGTCATCAAGCACAAACCCCTTTTGAATATATTCTTTTAAAATAGCGGTTGCCCAAATACGAAATTTAGTTGCCTTTTGCGAATTTACACGGTAACCAACGGAAATAATGGCATCAAGATTGTAAAATTCCACATTGCGTTTTACTAATCTTTCTCCTTCTTTTTGAACTTGTTCCATTTTGGAACAAGTTGCCTCTTTAGAAAGTTCTCCTTCATCAAAAATATTTTTTAAATGTTTAGTTATAGCTTGAGAATTTACGTCAAATAACTCAGCCATGGCTTTTTGCGTCAGCCACAAAGTTTCGTCCTTAACAATTACGTTTACTTTTATATTTTCATCCGGTGTGTTATACAGCAAAAACTGAATTTCGTTCATAATAACCTCTAAACTTTTTTATATTTATTATACCATATCCGCACACCGTTAAATTTTAGTACAAGCAAAAAAATTACCCGCAGGGCTCTGCCTGCGGGTTTAAAATTAAAGCAAATCAACGGATTTTATTTTTAATGAAAATGAACAGTCTTTCAATGGAATAGGCAAAGGCAAACACCAGCACAATTGCCACGCCTGCCGTGCCGTATTCATAGCCCTGTATGCTGCGCGCAATGATAAAACCAATGCCGCCGGCGCCAATCATGCCCAAAATGGCACATTCCGAAAAGTTTATTTCAAAGCGCATGGCAATCCACGCTACCAGCTGCGAAAGTGCCGCAGGCAGCACGGCGTTGAAGAATACGCCTATTCTGCCAACGCCTGTTGCCTCCAGTGCTTCGATAGTTTCCTGCGTGATGCTTTCAAAGCTCTGCGCGAAAGCACGGGTAAAAAACGCCGTTGTATGCACGCACAAACCGGCAATACCGGCGGCAGGCCCCATACCGAGGCATACCATCATCAAAAGCACCCATACCGGCGTCGGCACGGCACGCAAAAAGGTAAACCATGACTGCACCAGTACCGACAGCCAGCGCATACGGAAAATATTTTCTGCCGCAAACATGCCAAAAAACAAACCTAAAATAACACTGTACAATGTGGAAAGCACCGTAATGGAAAGCGTTTCCCACATCGCCGCGGCAATTAAATCCATATATTTAAAATCGAACTGCGCCAGGCGGTAAAATATACTGCCCATATCCGGCACACGGCCGGCAAGCTTTATCCAGTCAACGTCAAGATATAAAAGGCTGAGCACGCACAATGCGGCTGTGCTGCCTAAAAATACGGGTATGGCTTTATTTTGGTAAGCACATTCTGTTTTAATTTTATGGTTAAACCCATAACGGACAGCAACAGTGCTTTGCGCTGATGGCTCTTTCATTGTTCCAGTTCCTTTCTTATTTTGCCGGTAATTCTGTCAACCAAAATTACAACCGCCGCTATAATTAAAATAACGGTAAACGCCATGTGGTAATTAAACGATTTGATGTACGAAAACAGTACCATGCCGACACCGCCGCCGCCAACCATGCCTACAATGGTTGAGGCCCTGACGTTAACTTCGATACAGTATAAAAACCACGCCAGAAAACCGCTGATGCACGAAGGCACAATGCCGTGCGCCACGCGCTGCCAAAAACCTGCGCCAACCGCCTCCAGGCTTTCAAGACAGTCTACCGAAATATCTTCCATGGTTTCCGTAAACGCCCTTACCATAAAGGCAAAGCTGGTTATTAAAAGCGCCGCAAAACCAACGCCTGTACCAATGCCAAGCGAGGAAAACAGTATAAACGCCCAGACAAGCGCCGGTATATTGCGCAAAAAGGTAGCAAAGCCGCGCACAAATTTGGCGCATTTGGGAAACGGCGATACCAGCTCGCTGGCAAAAAGCGCCGTAAAAAAGGCCAGTATTCCGGCAATGGTGGTTGAAGAAATGGCCATGGCAATAGTTACAGCCACACTGTCCAGAATATTGTACATTCTTATATCGGTAGGAAACTGCGGCGGGAAAAAATCTTCCGACAAAAACAGCCAGAACTGGTCGAGATTGGCAAGCACCGCCAGCGGCGAAAACTCCGTAAAGAAGCTGCATACAGCGTACAGCGCTGCAATTACCACAAAAAAGATATTATATATTCTTTTTTCAGCAGGCGGCATAACTGATATGCTGTTCTTCACTTTCTGCCCCTCCAATTAAATTGGCACTGCTTGTGCCGTATATTTTTTCCACAACCTCGTCCGTTAATTCTTCCGGTTTGCCGTCAAACACAATCGTGCCTTTGGATAAACCGATAATGCGGGTAGAATATTTTTTGGCAACC
>ENA-OPEC01001164-OPEC01001164.1-human-gut-metagenome-genome-assembly--contig:-NODE-1164-length-19057-cov-4.999947_pt1 | contig 19057 bp, 16 predicted proteins | sample MGYA00241622_ERZ501507 | MGnify/ENA primary metagenome ERZ501507 (study PRJEB25962, sample SAMEA2042582) | human gut metagenome | biome: human gut; feature: human-associated habitat; material: faeces... | reverse complement strand
GACCGACATTCGTTTTGCCGCGCTGGAAGGGCTGAAAGCCAAGCTGGAAGGCAAGGAATAAGCCGTTCGGATGGGATGGTCCATCGTTTGTACGGAGCTCACGTTAAGATACTGAACGCTTAAGCTCAATCGTTCGAACGAAATAGAGGAAACACAATGGCACTGCCTAAGTACAAGACCTCGCGCGCGAATACCCATTCTCGCCGCGCAAACTGGAAGGCCCAGACCGTTACCTGCCCGAACTGCGGCGCTCCGACGCTGCCGCACATGGCATGCCCGAGCTGCGGTTCCTTCCGCGGCCGCGTGTACCGCGAGGCTGTCCGCTCCATCCACACCAAGTGAGTGGTTGCCGGATAACGGTATAAAGCATCGAAACCCTGCCATCGACGGGTGGCAGGGTTTCTTTTATTATTATCAAGTGATACGGCGATTGCATTGCGATTTATTTCCGCGTGCGATCGGCGTACGACATACGTTGCTTGCGTAGCAAAACCGCCAGATCAGCTGGCGTCTTGCCATGTGCGCAACGGCCACAACCACAGACCGCGGCAGGCTCGGCCCGCCGCATGAACGGTAAGGAACATCCATGGCCAAAGAGACCAATCAGGACAACGCACAGAACAACACCCAAACCGAAAACGGCAACAATACCAACGCCGGCCGCATCGGCACCTCCATCACCCCCGAAGGCGAGATGACCGCCAATGTGTTGCTCGAGGCGCTCGGCACCACAATCGAACCGGACCTGCTCGTCGAAGCGCTCACCCACCGCTCGTTCTCACACGAGCATGAGGGGGCCAAGAACTACGAACGCCTCGAATTCCTCGGTGATGCGGTGCTCGAACTGGTCTCCACGGAAACGCTGTACAAGGTGCATCCCGACATGAACGAAGGCCAGCTGGCCAAAATGCGCGCGAAAGCCGTTTCCGAGGAATCGCTGAGCAAAATCGCCCGCGAAAAGCTGCACGTCGGCCCGTACATTCTGCTCGGCCACGGCGAGGCGGAACAGGGCGGCGCGGACAAAAGCTCGATTCTGTGCGACATCGTCGAATCGCTGATCGGCGCGACGTTCATCCAGCACGGCATCGACGAACCAGCCGTAAGCTGTCTGCACCTGCGGCGCGCTGCGGGCGGTCAGCTCCTCCGCCATTGCCGCGTCGTATTCCGCCTGTGTCAGCATATTTTCCTCCAGCATGATGGAGAGAATGTACTCCCGGCGCTCGCGGTTACTCTCCGGCGCGGATTGCAGGCTATACGCGGATGGCGCTTTGATGGCAGCGGCGAGGGAGGCTGCCTGCGCAGGGGTCAACTCCGCCGCATCAACGCCGAACGTGACTTCTGCCGCCGCCTGCACGCCGTATGCGCCCTGTCCGAAGTAGATGAAATTCAGGTACATGTCCAGAATCTCGTCTTTCGTGTACTGCTTTTCCAATTGCAGCGCGAGGTGAATTTCCTCCAGCTTGCGCGCAATCGTCTTCTGGCTGGACAAGTGGGAGAGCTTAATCAGCTGCTGGGAAATGGTGGATGCGCCCTGACTGAACGCGCCGTCGCGGACGTTGGTGAGCATGGCGCCGATGATGCGCGTGATGTCAAAGCCCGGATGCTTGTAGAAGCGCAAATCCTCCGCAGCAAGGAACGCATTCACGACGTGCGCGGGCAGACGCGACGTGTCGATGACCGTGCGGTTCTCCTTGCCGACGAGCGAGGTGACGTAATCGCCGTTCTTATCGTGAATGGCACCGGTCTGGGCGAGCGACGTGAGGCGGGATGGGTCAAGTGACTGCCAATCCGCCACGGAAAACGCATGATACGCCCAAACCGCGCCGCCGAGCAGCAGCATCAGCAAAATCGCCCAAATCGCCGGAAGCACCCAATGCCTTTCTTTCTTCATGCCTGCCACGCCTCCCATATTTCTCTTTCCATCCTGCCCTGAAAATGAAAAAAATCTGCATGGAAATATTTTTCATCACTCAATAGAGAGACGGTTTACGAAAAAAAGCAGATATTTCGTTTTTTTTGTGAAAAAAGACTGGTCAAACGGGTGAAATTGGTCTATAATAAAGCACAGACAGATAGACGCGGCAGATGCCCGTCTGATTGAAGGAGGAAAACTGTGCGGAAACTTCTTGCGATTCTGCAAATCTTCGTGCTGATGGCAGCAATGGCGCTGCCGACAGCTTTCGCCGCCGAAGCGCCGATTATGCTCGCCGGCTTGGAAGCTGCGTCGTCCTCCAGCAGCACGGAAGCGCAGCATGACTGGGATACGAACTTATTCTTCCAAACAATGCAGGAAAAAACCGGGATTGCCTTCTCCTTTACCGAATACGTCAGCCGAGAGGCATGGACGGAGGCGAAAACGGAAATGCTGGCGGGCGAGGTTGCCATGCCGGATATGTTCTTCAAGGCGGAACTGACCCCGCAGGAGACGCTGGCGTTCTATGAAGCGGGCAAGCTGATTGACCTGCGCCCGTATCTGGCGGAGTACGCGCCGCACGTCTGGGCGCTGCTGGAAGCCAATCCGGAATGGATGGAAGCCGTTTCGCTGCCCGATGGCGCGATTGTCGCACTGCCGAGCATCAACGAACTGACGCCGAACAATACCATGTGGATTAACAAGACGTGGCTTGACCGCTTGAAAATGGGCGTGCCGACGACGGCAGAGGAACTGACGGAGGTGCTTCGCCAATTCCGCGACCGCGACATGAACCAGAATGGCAGCCGCAACGACGAAATCCCGCTGTCCTTCGTGAGCATGTGGGACTTGCGCTTCTTGGCGCACGCATTCGGCATCAATGCGGATGATTACTACCTGACGGAACAGAATGGAAAAATCAGCGAAGTGCTGACGACGGAGGAAAACCGCGCGTTCCTGACATGGCTGCACGAGCTGTACACTGAGGGGCTGCTGGATTCGCAGGGCTTTATGGCCATGCGGCTGGTGGAGGCGGCAACGTCCTCGTCATCTTCCAGCAGCAGCGAAGCGGCGAAGTATGGCGTGTTCTTCGGTGCAACGCCGCAGGACGTGGTCGGCGTGAATCTCGCGTCGGAGTATATCGCGCTTGATCCACTGGTGTACAACGGCCAGCAGGTTTACCGCGATTTCACCGGCGACCTCTACCGCGGCACGTTCGCGATTTCATCCACCTGCGCAGAGCCGGAAAAGCTGCTGCAATGGGTTGATTATCTCTACACGGACGAGGGCTTCCTGGCGGCGCAGGTTGGCCGGGAAGGCGAGGACTACGACTGGAACGACGATGGCACATGGGCGTATGCCCGCACGGCGGAAGAAGTTGTCGCCATGCAGGGCACGAATACCATTTGGACAACCTCGATGCCCTCCTATGCCAGTGCGGAAATTCAAATGAAAATGGATGATGACGCAACGCACGCACTGGCAGCGGAATTGGCGCGCGTCCGGCAATGGGAAAAGCGTGCAATGCCCTTGCTCTACCTGACGCAGGAGCAGATGAACCGTGTCACGGAGCTGCAAAGCGGCATCAGCACCTATGCGGAAACGCGCATGGCGTGGTTTGTTGCGGGTGACGTGGAACTCAATGATGAAACGTGGGCAGATTTCTGCGCGCAGGTGAAGGCGCTGGGCATCGACGAGATGGTCAGCATCTGGCAAAACGCCTATGACAACGCATGGCATCTTGACAAGTAATGCTGTTTCCTGCATTCACCTGCACCATCTGCTCGCGCCTTGGCGCATTCTCATTTGAAAATAGTATATACATACGCAAACCATTCAAGAAACCATCCATTGAATGAAAGGACGGAACAAACATGAATCAGTACGCCACGATGATCCGCAACCTAAAATCGCCTGAGGTGATGGAACGCCTGATGCACCTGTATGGCCGCCGCGACGGTATGCTGGTGGAGCAGACGGGACGCTATATTGGTTTGCTCAAACGGCATGAAGAGCTGTTCCACGAGAACCGCGAAGTGCTGATGATCAGCGCCCCCGGCCGCACGGAAATTGGCGGCAACCACACCGACCACAACCGCGGGCGTGTGCTGGCGGCGGCAATCAACCTGGATACGCTGTCGGCGGTTTCCGCGCGCGACGATATGATGGTGGAAATCCACTCCGACGGCTATCCTGCCATCAAGGTGGATTTGGGCAGCCTTGATGTCGTTGAAAAGGAGAAGGGGAAAACCCATGCGCTGGTGCGCGGCGTGGCGGCGCGGATGGCGGAACTGGGCTACAAAATCGGCGGCTTCAACGCGGCGGTGACGTCGAACGTCATGTCCGGCAGCGGCTTGAGCAGCTCGGCGGCGTTCGAGGTGATGACGTGCGCCATTTTTGACGCGCTCTACAATGGCTTCACCATCGACTACAAGACGCGCGCGAAAATCAGCCAGTACGCCGAAAACGTGTATTTTGGCAAGCCCAGCGGTCTGCTGGATCAGATGGCGTCTTCTGCTGGCGGTCTGGTGACGGTGGACTTCAAGCATGATGACCCCGATGTGCGCCCGATGCACTTTGACTTCGCCAAGTACGGTTATTCGCTGGTCGTGGTGGCGACGGGCGGCAATCACGCTGATTTGACGGACGATTACGCGGCGATTCCGGCGGAAATGAAGAAGGTGGCGGCACTGTTCAATGAACCGTACCTGCGCCGTGTGCGCCCGGAGGAGTTCTATCAGGCGCTGCCGACCCTGCGCGGCAAGGTGAGTGACCGGGCGCTGCTGCGCGCCATGCACTTCTTTGAAGAGGACGAGCGCGTGGTTCGTCAGGTGGCGGCGCTTGACCGCAACGACCTGTTCGCGTTCCTGTGGGAAATCATCTGTTCCGGTCGGTCGTCGTATATGTATCTGCAAAACGTCTATGCGAACCCGAAGGATCAGAGCCTGTCGCTTGCGCTGGCGATGGCGGAACACATGATGCTGGACAAGGACGGCGCGTGGCGCGTGCACGGCGGCGGATTCGCCGGTACGACGCTGAACTTCGTGCCGGACAAGCTGCTGAGTCAGTTCATCGAGACGATGGAGGGCACGTTTGGGGAGCATTGCTGCAATGTGCTGGATATTCGTCCGGAAGGCGCGGCCGTGCTGCGGCTGGAATAATGAAATAATTTCGGCAAAATCTTGACAAGGACTGCCGCCTGTGCTATCATAACGATGGCGCGGGCGGCAGATTTTGCTGAAACGCGCGAAACAACTGCACAAGCCACTTGGAGCTTCTTCGGGGCAGGGTGAAATTCCCTACTGGCGGTACAGCCCGCGACCCTTCCGCACCGCAATGGGCAGGAAGGCTGAGCCGGTGAGACAAAAGTCAATTCCGGCGCCAACAGTATAGTCTGGATGAGAGAGGAAAGCTGGAAATATGCGCGGAATTTGGCGAGTATGCCGAAGTTCCGTGATGTTCCGCCCCTGAAAAGCGAACCTGCTTCAGGGGCGTGCATATTTTTAAGGAGGCTTGTCCTATGACAAAGCAGAAAACCCGTTCCAATCTCTCTGTCCAGTACATGACGCGCATCGCCATTCTGGGCGCACTGTCCGCCGTCCTGTTCCCGCTGGAAATCCCGATTGTCGCGTTCTACAAGCTCGACTTCAGTACGCTTCCGGCGCTGCTCGGCGCGTTCTCGATGGGTCCGCTGCCGGGTCTGGCGATTCTGCTGATTAAGGACTTGTCACGTCTGGCGTATTCGTCGAGCATGTATGTTGGGGAGCTGGCGGATTTCATCATGAGCGCGGCGTTCATCCTGCCCGCGTCGCTGATTTACCGCAAGCACAAGACACGCAAAACCGCGCTGGTCGGCATGGCGGTCGGCACGCTGTGCATGATTGTGGTGTCGGTGCTGGTGAACTGGAAGATGATGATTCCGTTCTACATGACCGCGTTCCACATGGACATGGAAGCGATTATCGGCATGGCGCAGAAGGCACTGCCGTTCGTGGATACGGAATGGAAGGTGCTGCTGTATGTGACGGCGCCGTTCAATCTGCTGAAGGGCTTCGTGCTGAGCCTGCTGACGTTTGTGCTGTATAAGCGGCTGTCGCCGATGCTGCACGTCCGGAAGTAAAGAAAATAAACACGCGGACACAGCATGAAAGCGCGCACAACTCAATCGCGAAAAAGGGTCAAGGGAGGAACTCCCTTGCAGAGTCCAGAGACAGCGTCTCTGGTGGGGTCAAGGGGCAACGCCCCTTGCGCCTCCTTATAATAGGAAGGAACATAACTATGAGAACACATTCTCCCAATGAAACACGCGAACTGGCGAAAAGGCTGGCGAAAGAGCTTCGGAGGGGGGATGTGCTTCTTTTGTGGGGCGATTTGGGCGCGGGCAAGAGCGAGTTCACGCGCGGACTGGCGCAGGGGCTTGGCGTGACGGCGACCGTCACCAGCCCGTCGTTCACCATCCTCAACGTCTACGACGACGGGCGGATTCCCCTGTACCACTTCGACTGGTATCGGCTGAACAGCGTCGAGGAACTGTACGAAATGGGCATGGAAGAATTTCTCGGAGGCGACGGCGTGGCGGTGGTTGAGTGGCCCAGCCAGTGCCCCGAAGCCATTCCGGAAACGCACCTTGCCATCCGCCTGACCCCGGTGGACGAAACGACACGCGATGTGACCATTACTCCGATGGGCGGATTCCGTGAAATATCCTTGGAGGAAGAACAATGAAGCTGCTTGCTGTGGATACATCCGGGCCGGTGTGCGGCGTGGCGATTTTGACGGAGGATGGCATTCGCCATGAGTGCGCCGTCATGAACCACAAGACGCATTCGGTCAACCTGCTGCCCATGATTGACAACGCCTTCCAGTCCACGGGGCTGACGATTCAGGACATGGATCGCTTGGCTGTCGTGGTCGGGCCGGGGTCGTTCACGGGCGTCCGGCTCGGCGTGAGCACGGTGAAGGGGCTGGCGCACGGCGCGGGGAAGCCCTGCGTCGCGGTCAACGCGCTGGAAGCAATGGCGGCGGGCATCAGCGGATTCAGCGGTGTCGTCTGCCCGATTCAGGATGCGCGCGCTGGGCAGGTGTACGGCGCAGCGTTCTCCGCAGGAGAAAATCGCCCGAATCGGCTGATGGCTGACACGCCGATGAAGGTTGAGGACTATGTGGCGGAAATCAGCCGATTCGGCGACCGCTTCCTATTCCTCGGCGACGGTATGTCTGTGCATCGGCAGAAGCTGCAAACCCTGCTGGGGGATGCTGCCACGTTCGCGCAGCCGCATCAGGCGTTCCTGCGCCCGGCGTCGGTGGCGTACCTTGCGTCGCTGGAGACGGAAACGGTTGATTACCTGACGCTCATGCCGCTCTACCTTCGCGCCCCGAACGCCGCGCTCAACAAGAAGCTGACGGAGGGTCTCCATGCCTGAAATCACGATTCGTCGGATGACGATGGACGACGTGGACGGCGTGTATGCCGTGGAAATCGGCACGTTTGTCGATGCGTGGAGCCGCGACGCGTTCGTCAGCGACATGAAGAATCCTGTTGCACGCTACCTCGTGGCGGAGCAGGACGGGAAAATCATCGGCTATGCGGGTGCGTGGGTCATCCTCGATGAGAGCCACATCACCAACATCGCTGTGCTGAAGGAACACCGCGGGCAAGGGACGGGCAAGCGCCTGACGCACGGGCTTCTGCAATACCTCTCCAACCTCGGCGCGGCATACGCGACGCTGGAAGTTCGCCGCAGCAATGAAATCGCGCAGAACCTCTATAAGTCGCTCGGTTTTGTGCAGCTTGGCGTTCGCAAACGCTACTATGCCGACAATGGCGAAGACGCGCTCATCATGGTCTGCGACCACATGCCGGCGGCTGACCCAGATTTCACGGAAGCCGAAACGGTATTTGAAGAATAAGCAATGGCGCTCGTCACATGACGGGCGCTTTTTTGAAAGGAGCAGCTTATGGCGACGATTCTGGTGACGCACGGCATCCCGGCAGAGGGATTTTCGCTGCTTTCGGGAGAGAAAATTGTGATTCCGAAGCCGCTCATGCAGTTCTCGACGGACGAACTTGCGGCGCTGATTCCGGCGGCGGATGCGGTCGTTGCGTGCGGCGCGCTGCCGGGTGAAATCATCCGCAGGGGGACGAAGCTGCGCATTATCGCGGGCTATGGCGCGGGCTATGACGGCGTGGACGTGCGCGCAGCGGCGGAATGCGGCATACCGGTCACGAATCTGCCCGACACCGTGACGGACAGCACGGCGGAGCTCGCCATCGGGCTGATGCTCGCGGTTTCGCGCAGAATCGGGGAAAACAGTCTCCGCGTGCGGGCGGAAGCGCCGGAAAACCTGTTCGGCATGGGCAGAAACATGGGGCGCAGTCTGCGCGGGCAGACGCTGGGTCTCCTCGGCTGTGGGCGCATCGGCAAGCGGACGGCGGAAATCGCGGCGGCGCTCGGAATGCGCTGCATCGGGTACAGCCGGAACGGGGTGAATCATCCGCAGGTGGAAAGCGTGACCCTGCCGGAGCTGCTGGCGCAGTCTGACGTGCTGTCCCTGCACTGCCCGCTGACGCAGGAGACGCACCGACTGCTTGACCGTTCTGCGCTGGCGCGGATGAAGCAGGGGAGCATCCTCATCAACACGGCGCGCGGGGCGATTGTGGACTGTGACGCACTGGCGGATGCGCTGGAATCGGGACATCTGCGCGGCGCAGGGCTGGACGTGTACCCGGATGAACCGCACATTCCGCCGCGGCTGATCGCGCTGCCGCAGGTTGTGCTGACCCCGCACATCGGCACGAACACGCAGGAGACAAGGCAGCGGATGGCGGAGGAGTGCGCACGGCAGATTGCGGATGCACTGGCGGGAAAACGGCCGGAGCATGTGGTGAATGGGATAGAATAATGCCGAAATTAAAACAGCAGTAGGGGCGACAAACGTCTCTGCTGCTGTTTTTGTAAAGTCAAAATGGCGTGTTCAGGCGATAGCACGTTATTTCGTCCATGCGTCAAACTCTTCATCCGTCGCAAGCACGGTGTGTGTGCCGCCGACGGAATGTTCCGTTCCTTTGGCGCAATCAATGCCACTGGTGGCGTAGTTGTAGGTTAGCGCAACGCGGTGCTTTTCCACCACGGGATTGGGGTGGGGGATGGCGGACAGCAGGCTCTTGGTGTACGGATGAACCGGATGGGAGAAAATCTCCTCCTTCGTACCGGATTCCACCATGTAGCCCAAATGCAGCACGCCGATGCGGTCGGATATGTACTTCACCATGCTCAAATCATGTGCGATAAACAAGTAGGCGCACTGCGTTTCCTCCTGAATGTCCTTCATCAGGTTGACCACCTGCGCCTGAATCGACACATCCAATGCGGAAATGCACTCGTCAGCGATAATCAGCTTGGGGTTCATAATCAGGGCGCGGGCAATGCCGACGCGCTGACGCTGACCGCCGGAAAACTGGTGCGGATAGCGGGCAGCGTGCTCCGGCGAAAGTCCGACTTTCTTAAGCATTTCGCTGATTTTCTCCTCGCGCTCCTGCCGATTGGCGAAGCGGTGGTGGATGTCCATGCCTTCGCTGATGATGTCGCCGACCTTCTTGCGCGGATTCAGACTCGCCATCGGGTCTTGGAAAATCATCTGCATATCCGAGCGGAGCATACTGCGCGTGTCGCGGTCAAGCGCGCCGGAAATCACCTTGCCGTTGAAGGTGATGCGACCGTCCGTCGGGTTGTACAGGCGGATGATGCTGCGCCCGATGGTCGTCTTGCCGGAGCCGGATTCGCCGACCAGCCCGTAGGTTTCGCCCGGATAGATGTTGAAGGACACGCCGTTGACGGCCTTGACCGTATAGGTGCGGGAGACAGGAAAGTGCTGAACAAGATTTTCTACTTTCAATAGCGGCTCGCTCATAGATACTTGGCAGCCTCCTTCTTCGCCCGTTCAAGGCGCTCCTTCAATTCCTTCGGCATCTCAAAGGCGGGTGCGTCCGGGTGGAGCAGCCATGTGGCGGCGTAATGGGTTTCGGAAACTTTGAACAGCGGCGGTTCTGCCTTCTTGTCGATGACCATGGCGAAGCGGTTGCGTGCGGCAAAGGCATCGCCGACCGGTTCATGCAGGAGGTTGGGCGGACTGCCCGGAATGGAGTACAAGCGGTCATCAGCCGTCTCCAAATCCGGCATGGCGGACAAAAGACCCCATGTGTAGGGATGGCATGGCTCGTAGAAGATTTCCTCCACATTGCCCACTTCGACGATTTTCCCAGCGTACATCACATTCACATAATCCGCCACCTTCGCGACGACGCCAAGGTCATGCGTGATGTAAATGACGGACAGGTGCATTTTCTGCTGAATCTGTTTGATGAGGTCGAGAATTTTGCTTTGGATTGTCACGTCCAGTGCGGTGGTGGGTTCGTCGCAGATAAGAATGTCCGGTTCGGCGGAGAGCGCAATGGCGATAACGACGCGCTGCCGCATACCGCCGGAAAGCTGGTGCGGATAGTTGCGGAAGCGCTTTTCGGCATCGGTGATGCCCACCAGTTCCAGCAGCTGCAGGGCTTTCGTGCGCGCCTCGTCCTTCGGCATGTGCTTGTGCAGCAGCATGCCCTCCATAATCTGCTTGCCGATGGTCATCGTGGGGTCAAGGCTCGTCATGGGGTCTTGGAATACCATCGCGAGGCGCTGACCGTTGTATTCCGTGCGCAGCTGCTTTTTGCTCAATTTCAGCAAATCAACGGTTTTGTCCTGTCCGTGCCCGTCATCGTATGTATACAGGATTTCGCCGCTGTTGATGGTGGCGTTGCTGTCCAGCAAGCCGACGGCGGCTTTCATCGTTACGGATTTTCCCGAACCGGATTCGCCCACGATGGCGACGGTTTCGCCCTTTTGCAAATCCAGATTGATGCCGCGGATGGCATGTACCACGCCGGCGTTCGTGCGGAAGGAAATATCCAGATTCTTGATTTGCAGAATAGTCTTTGCTGACATCTTGAATCCTCTCCTTTCACATGTCTTCCAGCTTGGGCGCGAGCGCCTCGCGCAGTCCGTCGCCGATGAAGTTGAAGCCCAGCATCAGCAGCGCCAGCACCAGAATCGGCGGAATAATCTGATACGGCAGGGTAGTGATGTTGTTGAAACCGTCCTCAATCAGCGTGCCGATGGAGCATTGCGGCAGCACAATGCCGACGCCCACGAAGCTCAGAAACGCCTCGGTAAAGATGACAGTCGGGATGGAGAACATCACCTGCGTGATAATCGGGCCGATGGTGTTGGGCAGAATCTCCTTGAAGATAATGTGTCCGCTGCCTGCACCCAGTGTGCGGCTGGCGAGAACATACTCCTGCTCCTTCATCTTCAGCATTTCTGCGCGGGCGATTTTGCTCATGCCAATCCACTCGGTCAGCAGCAGCGTTACAATCACCAGACCGATGCCTTTGGGCATAAAAATCGCCAGCACGGACACGATCACCAGCCGCGGAATACTGTTGGCGATTTCGACGAAGCGCTGCATGATGCTGTCCACACGTCCGCCGAAGTAACCGGATAACAGCCCGTAGCTCATGCCAATGAGCATATCAATGATGATGGTGACGAAGACAATCATCAGCGATACGCGCGCGCCGTACCACGTCCGTGTCCAGAGGTCGCGGCCGAGGTCGTCCGTGCCGAAGAGAAACGTTTTATCGGCATAAATGTCGTCGTAAGGTTCGCCCGTCACCATCTCGTGGATGGCAGGTACACGCGGACTGATGCCGACGGCGGCCTTCTTGCGTTCCTTGGCATTGAGCGCCATGACGATTTCGTCATACGCATATCCGCTGAAAAGCGGCGCGACGAACGCCAGAAAAATCATCAGCAGTACCAGAATCAGTCCAATCATGGCGCGCTTGTTGCGGACAAAGTGCGTTGCGACATCCTTCCAGTAGCCTTGGGAAGCATAGTTGGTGTCGGTCGTAATGTCTGCCTGCTCCAACTGCGCAAAGTCCCCGGCGACAGGGACGTATTCCGCTGCCTGCACCGGCGGGCAGGTTTCTAACTGTTTCATTCGTTTGCACCTCCCTTGGCCGATACGCGAATCCGGGGATCCAGCGCGCCGTAGAGAATGTCTACCACCAGCATGATGCCAATGTAGAGCGACGAATACAGAATCCCCAGCGCAAGCACATAGTTGTAGTCAACGCCCTCGCCGGCAATGGCATCCACCATCAGCTTGCCGATGCCGTTGATGCCGTAGATTTTCTCTACGACCAGCGCGCCGGTCAGCAAATCAACCACCAGCGGCGCCAGCACGGTGACGATGGGAATCAGCGCATTGCGCAGCACATGCCGCCGCACCAGCCGTCCGCCGTACAGCCCCTTGGATTCTGCCAGGCGAACGTAGTCACTGTCAATCACTTCCACCATTTCGTTGCGCGTGAAGCGCGCAATGGTGGACATGGTAAACAAACTCATTGACACCACGGGAATGACGGAAGAACGCAGAAAATTCGTGCTGTCAAAGAAATAGGGGAGCAGGGGAATCTGATAGGCGAAGTTGTATTGCAGGAAGATTAGAAACACATAGGAGGGAACGCAGACGCCCAGAATCGAAAAGACAGTGCAGAAGTGATCCAGAAAGCGTCCACGATGCAGCGCCGCGCAGATGCCCAGCAGCAGCCCGACCAGCGTGCCCAGCAGCACCGACAATCCACCGATGCGGAAAGAGTTGGAGACGCACGTCGCCAGCACCGTCTTAATCGGCGCGCCGTTGTACAGCGAAGTGCCTTTGCCGAAATCACCTTGCAGCAGCTTCGTCAAATAATTCCAGAACTGCGTTAGAATGGGGTCATCCAACCCTAATTCCGCGCGCTTGTTGGCAATCTGCTGTGCGTTCATGCGCTCTGAAGGAAATGGATTGCCGGGCATGATGCGGACGAGCAGGAAAAGCAGAAAGACGATAATCAGCAGCGTCAGCAGCGCCATGCCGATTCGCTTGAGCACGTATTTTGTCATAACAATCCGTCATCCCTTTTCAAATGTTCCAGATGCAAGAGGCAGAGCGGCCTGCCTGAGGAGAACCGCTCTGCCTGAAGATTTCGATACGATTTTAGATTGGCTCAGCCTTTTCTAAAATCGCACACGACTGATTACTTGATGACGGCACTCTTATACACGCGGTTCAGCGCGACAGGATGGAAATCAATCCCTTCAACGCCATCAGTAATCAGGTTTGCATTCGCCTTGGTGAACAGCGGCGCAATGACAGCTTCCTGCATGACGAGGGTTTCCGCCTTGAACAGCGCCTCCCAGCGCGCGTCGTAATCGGAGATGTACGCGCCCGTGGTGCAGTCGGTAATCAGCTGATCGTATTCCGTATTGCTCCAGAAACCGTAGTTGTTGGAGTTGTTGGTAATCCACATGCCCAAATAGGTCAGCGGGTCGGCATAGTCCGGGCCCCAGCGGGTCAGCGCAATATCGTAGTTGTCATTCTGCATCTTATCCAGACGCTCGGCCTTGGTCATCGGCTGCAGGTTGATGGTCACGCCAGGCAGATTTTCCTCTACCTCGCTCTTGATCGCTTGCGCAACCTTCGACACCGAGTCACCTTCATTGTTGCCGTAAATCATGGTGAAGGTGAACGTATCCGTTCCCAGCTCCTCCACGGCCGCGTTGAAGTATTCAACAGCTTTTTCGGGATTATAGCCGCAAACGTCCGCAAAGGCATCCTGATCGGCGGCAAAGTCCGCACCAGTGGTTGCACTGGCAGCAAACTGCGGCGGAACAGCGGTGTAGGTGGCAAGAGAACCATCCATGACGTAGTCCTCTACCAGCGCTTCACGGTCAATCGAGTTGGAAATAGCAAGACGCAGGTTCACATTGGCGAGCATACCGCCCTGCGCGTTGTTTTCCGTCTGGCTGAAGGAAAGATACCACAGGTAGCCTGCACCAGTAACGGTAAGGCTCTTGGCAAGCGAAGCATCCTTACTGGCACTGGCAACCTGATTGCCGCTGATGGTAACAACATCCAGCGCACCCGTCTTGAAGCCGGTCAGCGCGTTGTCGGACGAGCCGACGACCTGATACTTGATGCCTGGCAGCTGCACGCGGTTAGCATCCCAGTAATCAGGATTCTTCTTCAGCGTCAGGTTCGCCGTGCCGGGCGTGTAGCTTTCCAGCACGAAAGCGCCGTTGGAAAGGAAGGTTTCCGGGCTGGTGCCGTAAGTGCCATCCTCCAGGCTGGTGTAGAACGCTTCATTGATGGGATAGAAGGTGGGGAAGTACATCAGCGAGGGGAAGAAGGAAACAGGGACTTCCAACTCCACCACAAGCGTCTTATCGTCGGGGGCGGAAACACCCAGCGTTGCAGGATCAGCGCCGTCGTAGATAATCGCATCAGCACCCTTTACGCAGCCGACGGAGGTATCGAACATGTAGGCATATTCGCCGGCTTCCTTGCAGATACGGCGCCATGCGAACACGAAGTCCGCCGCGGTTACAGGCGTTCCGTTCGACCACTTGGCATCACGCAGGTGGAAGGTATACGTCTTGCCGTCTTCCGAAAGATCGTAGCTTTCTGCGAGGGCGGGAATGGCAGCACCGTCCGCATCCATCTGCATCAAGCCGTCGACGCAGTCGGCAATTACTTCAAACGACTCGCCGTCGGTTGCCAAATTCGTGTCCAGAGACATGATATTCGTACTGAGCATAACGCCCAAGTAGCGCTCCTCGGCGCTGGCAGCCATGCCGCAGCAGGACAGCACCATCACCAGGGACAAGCACAACGCAATCCACTTTTTCATCCGGGTTTCACCCTTTCTATATTTTGAAATGCAGGAACGATGCACGAAACTTGCATTTCATGGCCGAATCATATCATCGTTTCAAGAAAAAGTAAAGGGGCGATGAACGAAAAAACATGAAATGTGCAAAGCAGAGGACACAGAGGAAAAATAAGAACAAGGGAAAAACAATGAGCTGTCCAGCATAGTGTGGACAGCAAAAAGAGGCCTCCTGCCGTAAAATAGAAACTGCGACAGGAGGCAATTCGTATGGCAAGAAAGTACGAGAAGGTTGAGCAACTAACGGCGATGGCGCGTGTAGTAGAACCATCTGGAATGACATAGTTCCAAAACCATCGCGTCGGACGGCTGTTGCTGCATTAAAGCAGGGTTCAGAAAACCGGCCTAACTCAGACCAATTTGCGTATCAGATAAGGGAGAGGGGCGGAGAGGGAGACTTGGAGAAAGCATCAGAAAATCTGCTACAAAAAGTGATATACCGATAAAAGTAGGAAGCGATTTTAAGAGTAGCAGAGTAACATTTATTTTCAGATGCATGTGATTTGTATGTGCAATGCGTGTGCGTGTGTACATGCGCGTGTGCTGAATGCAGGGGGGTGTATAAAAAGTGCTACTTTGATATTTTGATACACAAAAGGCAGCAACCTGTTGAAATAATCGAGTTTCTTATTGAAACAGGCAGCTGTGTCTTTCGAGAAAAGTGGTACATGGCAAGAGCAAAAGTGATACGCTCAAAAACAGATGCGGAATTGTCTGGGTGGAAACAGTAAAGATGCGCTGACTGGCAATGAAACTCAAAGTGGCACACATGGACGCAGGAGGCCGGAAATGGTGCGCTCAGCGCCAGTAAAGTCGAACTATACGGATATTGGGAAGCAAATTGTCCATAAAACACAAAAAAGAAGCGATTTTTCAATCGCTTCGATGTCTGGGTGAGAAGATTCGAACTTCCGCCCTCCTGAACCCCATGAAAAGCATTCGACGACCCGCAAACCCTTGCACCACAAGGCTTTGCGGCACTTTCACAAGGGGCAAATAACCCCGAAATAACCCCGTCATCATGAACGGAACAATTTTAGCCCTTGTGCTGTGTATGCGGTTCAATGTCAAGGCGACAATAAGCACAGGAGGTTTCCTTTGATGAAAACGACGATGACGAACGAACTGCCTGCCGAAATCATGGAGAACGGCATTCACTACACCCTTGTGGGCGACTACTACTTTCCTACTTGTATGCTGGCGGACAGGTCGCCCAATGGCAAGTGGGCATCCCTGTATGAGCGCTATTTGCAGGAGAAGTATCCGCACGAGTACGTTAGGCTGATTTGGGCGGATGAACTGGCGGCGCTGCTGGAATCCGTGCAGAAGGAGTGCGAAGAGCGGGTGGCAGTGCTTGTTCGGGAGATGGCGGAGGTGGAAGGCGTGAATGAGGTGATGAAGGAAAATGAGCAGATAGAGTGGGTGCGGAGGATGGAGATGATTTACGGCAGGGTAGAGGAGGTCGTGCGAGAAGAAATGATAGGATAAGGGCGGAGGGGAACGGCAGCAGGGACAGGGGAGTTCCTGCTGCTTTATTCGTATAATAATTGCTGTCATGGAAAAACGGACAACCGATACAGATAGACTGTTGAAAAATCAAGCAGTAAATGATATAATCATTATGGAAAATAGGGCAAGGAGGCTGGTGTTGTGCTTGCAAGAAAGAGCGAAAAGGAGCTTGCCCTGCGCAGTTCTGCTGCAGAATATCTGACCTTTGTCGCCGCCACCGGCGAGAGCGACGTCAGCTTCGAGATGCGCTATGAGGATGAAAACATATGGTTGACACAGAAGATGATGGCAACATTGTATGACGCAGGGCTTTCCACCATCAATGAGCATATCAAAAAGATATATGCGGACGGAGAATTGACCGAAGCGGCAACTATCCGGAAATTCCGAATAGTTCAAACAGAGGGTTCGCGGCAGGTCAGCCGCGAGGTGGCTCACTTTAATCTGCAAATGATCATTGCCGTCGGCTTCAAGGTCAATAATCAGCGGGCCGTGCAGTTCCGCAAATGGGCGGGTCAAATCGTGAAAGACCATACCATTCAGGGCTGGACAATGGACGTAGAGCGCCTGAAAAAGGGGCATATGTTTACGGACGAATACTTCGAGCGGCAGCTTGAACAGATTCGGGAAATACGGCTGAGTGAGCGAAAATTCTATCAGAAAGTCACAGACTTGTACGCAACGGCGTTTGATTACGATAAGGACGCCAAGACGACACGCCTGTTCTTTCAGACAGTGCAGAACAAGATGCACTTTGCCGTCCACAGGCATACGGCTGCGGAGCTCATCGTGGAGCGCGCGGATGCCAGCAAGGAGCATATGGGGCTGACTACATGGGAGAATGCGCCGAATGGCAAGATTTTGAAAACGGACGTGACGGTAGCCAAAAACTATTTGAGCGAACAGGAAATGCACTATCTGGAGCGCATCGTCTCTCTTTATCTGGATTATGCGGAATTGCAGGCGGAGCGCAAGATTCCCATGAGCATGGAAGACTGGGCGAAGCGTCTGGATGGCTTTTTGGAGTTTAACGGAAACGAACTGCTGACGGGACCCGGTAAAATCAGCGCGGAGCAGGCAAAGCTTCATGCCGAAACAGAGTTTGAGAAATATCGAATTATTCAGGATCGACTCTACGAGAGCGACTTTGATCGTTTCCTCATGTTGGAGCAGTCGGCGGAGAATTCTGTGATGGAGAACTAACTCTTATTGATTACAGCGGCCCAAAATATGAATGGGCTATTACGCCTGTTTTGGCAAAGAGGTTGGTATCAAATTGTGATACCAACCTCCTGATGACTATATCGACTTTCGAAGAAACTGCGGTGTTATCTGTGACGCTGAGTCGATGCGATTTGCGCAGGCACTGTCTACACAAATCGCTGGTTGACCACAGTTTCACCACAGACAAGCGTGGAAACAACGGAGACTGCACTTCGCGAAAGTTCTGGAAACGATGTTGTTCGGAATAGAAACGACTAAAAACAAACGGAAATTATTATAAAAAACGCCAAAAATCTCTTGGTAAGGATGAGGTCACCAGTTCAAATCTGGTCAGCAGCTCCAGAACAACACCTGAAATCCGAACGATTTCAGGTGTTTTTCGTTATAAAGATAAATCTGGGATCAAGAAGAGCTCCCGCATTGCAAAATGCAATGCGGGAGTGTTTTTCAGTCGCAGACATCATCCGCTACGCGGCACAGCACATCGGGGTGGTTGGAGATGATGCAGTCTACGCCCCGGGCGATCATATCTTTCATGTTCTCCTCGTCATTTACCGTCCAGGTGTTGACCTTCATGCCCCGGCCGTGGAACAGTTCCATCAGCTCCGGCTGATATTGCAGAAGCATATACCGGGGATGCATATTGTCGGCATTGGAGCGCTGGACATAATGTTCCATGTCCAGATAGGGCTTATCATACAGAAGGCCGGTTTCAATGTCCGGGCACAGCTCCTTGAAATGCTGCATGGAGATATGGTTGAAGGAGGAAACGAACACTTGCTCCTGCATCTGGCGTTTGCAGATCTCGTCGATTACCCATTGCTCCAGGTTCTCGTAAAACACCTCGTAGTTTTTCAGTTCCATGTTCAGCAGCATCTTGGTCTCCTTACAGAAGTCCAGCAGCTGGCCGAAGGTCCAGATATGCTGACCTGCAAATTCCGGAGACTTCCAAGCACCGATATCCAGTGAGAGCAGCTCATCATAGGTCATGTTCTTGATGAAGCCGGTGCCGTTGGAGGTGCGCTCTACAGAGGCATCATGAAAAATCACCAGCTTGCCGTCTTTGGTGATGTGGACGTCGCTTTCAAAGCCGTCGGCAGCGGTCTTTTCCACTGCCATCCGGAAGGCCAGAGGGCTGTTCTCCGGGTAATTGCCGGAAAAACCGCGGTGCGCAAGCAAAAGTGGGCGTTTCATATGATTCTCTCCTTACACGTAATAATAAAAGCGCATGACGCTCCCGTCATACGCTTCTCTCAACATCTCTGATTTGTATTATAGCCGCATAAACAGGGAAATACAAGTATTAACACAAAATTTTGGCAAAAGGAATTTCGGGACGAAATTGAACAGAAGTGCCCGCAGTTTTTGATAAAAACCGAGGCTGTTGCTGCAACAGCCTCGGTTTTGTACGCGTTTACTGGTGGATGGCGGTGCCGGTTTTGCCGGCTACGCCGTCCTTGGCCTTTTCCAGCAGAGTGATGAGGGCGGAGCGACCGGGGGCGCTTTCGGCAAACTCCACGGCGGCCTCCACCTTGGGCAGCATGGAACCGGGGGCAAAGTGCCCCTCTCCGATGTACTTGCGGGCCTCGTCGGGG
>ENA-OPEC01001153-OPEC01001153.1-human-gut-metagenome-genome-assembly--contig:-NODE-1153-length-19255-cov-2.887031_pt1 | contig 19255 bp, 19 predicted proteins | sample MGYA00241622_ERZ501507 | MGnify/ENA primary metagenome ERZ501507 (study PRJEB25962, sample SAMEA2042582) | human gut metagenome | biome: human gut; feature: human-associated habitat; material: faeces... | reverse complement strand
AAGGCGTGGGTCTGCAACACCCTGATTCACCGGTTCAAATCCGGTCTGCGCCTCTGAAGAACCTGAAACTGATTTGTTTCAGGTTCTTTTTTTGAGCACCTACGCCAACAATCTCAGAGATAGAAAAAACTCATGTGAGTTCGTTAGAAGAGATTCACATGAGTTTTTCTTTAAAACAGTCCTTATTTATTTTCCCAGTTCTTTTTATAAATCAGATACAGCGGAAGTCCGACAAAGATCATACCACCGAGCATATTTCCAAGTGTAACCGGAATAAAGTTTGCAAGGCTGTGAAGTGGTGTCAGTGTTGCAATCTGTTCAGCTGTAATTCCGTAAGCTTCTTCTGCTTTCGCAACGTAAGCCGGATTAAGTGAAGCAAGGATACCGGCCGGGATATAGAACATATTGGCAACGCAGTGTTCGAATCCGCCGACTACGAAGGCACAGATCGGGAAGAAAATTGCCCATACCTTACCGGCAATATCTCTTGCGGAAGTAGCCATCAGTACTGCAAGACATACCAGGATGTTACATAAGATTCCGGAAGTGATTCCCTGCAGTGGTGAAATTGCGATCTTTCCAACAGCAACTTTGATTGTATAAGCACCGAGAAGCCCACCTGAGTAGTTTAGGTTTCCACTGTATACAATGAGCAGATCCACGCAAAGAGCACCGACCAGGTTACTGAAAAATACGATGAAAAGATCTCGGAATAATCCGCCCCATGTGACACGTTTGTCAAATACATCCATGATGATCAGACAGTTTCCGGTAAAAAGTTCGCCACCAAGAAATACGATGAGCATCAGTCCGACAGGGAAGATACATCCGGCAAGAGCTCTTGCTACGCCAACATTTTCTACTGCGTGCGCTGCTGTGCTGCTTGTAGCACCGCCGAAAGCAATAAACGCACCGGCCATGATGCCGAGCAGAATCATTTTTCCAAGTGGAAGACGGGTTTTGTTCTCGCAGGCCTTGATACTCAGATCAATGACTTCTGCGGGAGTGTTAAAATGATTGTCCATGATATAACTCCTTATTCTTTTGTAATTCGGCAGTCCTCTTGCTTTGAATGGTAACACAGTAAGAGAACTGTCGTTGTTATATTGCTATTCGTCAAGAATTTAACGAGAATATTTTATACTAGAAAATATTGGATTTCAAGAGTGGAAAGGTATGTTTGTAGATAGATACAATAACAGGTATTACTGTTCACAAGCTCCTTGTAAAAAGTAACGCAGTTTATCTGAAAAAAGCATTTTCGGAGCAGAAGAACGGCACAATCTCGTAGTTTTATCTTATGGGAGTATATCACACAGTGATCTCTCTTTTTTAATTTGGTGAATGAATATTTCCAATCAGGTTTAACCGAGTTCCAACACATACAGAAACTGTGCAGGCAATAGGAACATCATCTTCAGATATAAAGTTTGTTACAAGAAGTAAAGTGTCTTCTTCAGATAATTGTAAAAGCTCAGTTAAGGTTTGCTTTGTAATTAAAGATAAAGAATCAAGAGCCTCATTTTCATAAATTCGTATGAAAAAAGACTGTACTAAGGTTGGTGGGATTTCTTTCATCTGAAACAAACCAGGGTAAATGGTATTGTATTCAGTTTTTATTGCATCACAAGAAAAAGCGATGATTGTTTCATCAACACTTTCTAGAGAAGACGAAATAGTAATATTATAATCATATGTTATACATAAAAAATTATGAATAATATTGCTCATAATTGTTGGTAAGAAATTTTGAGCTTCAGCTTTATAAGAATGGTCTTTTAACAGACTATCTGCTTCGGGAAAACTGAAATAACACAATGTCCGATTTATTTTTTGGGGACAAACAAAATAACCTTTTCCACGATGACTATAGATCATTCCCTTGTCGATCAGTTTCTGCAAACCATTACGAAGTGTAATTCGGTTTACATTTAACGATGTGGAAAGTTCTCTTTCAGTTGGAAGTTTGTCATGTGGTTTTAATTGATGTTCATTGATATATTGTAAAACAAATTCTTCAATTTCATCTGTTAGAAGCTGATAAATCTTAGGCATAATTGTTGTAAATCCTCTCTAAAAAATTATATAACAACCTGTGCATTTACTTGATAAATACCGTTTTTGAAAATGCCATCCGTATAATATTTGCTGAATTCGGGCCGTACAAGAACTTCCGTATATTCGACAACCTGGTTATCAATCAGCGAGGATGTAATATCAACGTAAATAACAGAAGTATCATTTTCCAAATTAAGAAAACGTGCGTCCGTGTTATGAACTTTTGTTGTAGAAAAAGCATGGCTAATATCTTGAATCTTTATATTATTGGTTCGAAAAAGATCATACAAAGAGTAAATCTGAAAATCAATATTTTCAATATCAGGGATACTGTCATGTAAAATATAAGTATTTTCAATAGATATAGGCTGTTCATTTCCGAGACGAAGTCGAAGCACCTCAAAAATCTCCGTATCTTCTGATACATCGAAAATCTTTGAAAATTTGTAACCGGCTTTTCGAGTCATTGTATTTAAAATTTTACTGGAAGGGTCATAGCCGGCTTTCTTTAGCAACTCACTCATACCTTTAAAATGCTTGGAAGAATCATCAATATCTTTTAGCATAATGTAAGTTCCCTTTCCATGATATTTTTTTAAAATGCCTTCAGTACACAGCTGTTCAATTGCTGAGCGAACTAAGGAACGGCTTACATCAAAAGATTTTGCTAATTCACGCTCAGAAGGAAGAGCAAGACCAAAAACATATTCATTGCTGTTGATTTTTTCTCGTATAATTTCTGCAAGTTGTTGGTATGAAAGATCCATAGTTATATCTCCTAAAATAACAGAATTACTAGACACGGTGTGGCGCAAAAAGTAACAAATAAGGTTTTCTAAGCTTATTATACCAAACAGAAATAGAAAAAGAAACCTAAAAAATAAAATTTGTATAATAAAAAACAAAAGTGGTTGACATAACAAAAATAGAGCGGTATATTAAAAATGCGAAGTGGTTACGACACTAAGCTATGCGCATAAAGTTAAAATTATTATTTTGATTATGGAGGAACCAGAACATGTACGGATATGAAGACAAAACTTACAATGAAGTATTAACTCAGGCAGTAAACAATATTGAAGAAATCAATCAGGCAGTAGATGCTATTTGTGAGAAGGGATATAAGAACCTTTATCTTGTGGGAACTGGTGGAACTTATGCGATGGCAAGCCCATTATCTTATCTCATTAAGACAAATTCAACAATTCCGTGGTATTATGAAATTGCAGCAGAACTAGTTACAGCCAAACCAAAACAACTCACAAAAGATTCTGTTGTAATTACAGCATCTCTTTCAGGAACAACAGTAGAGACAATCAATGCAGCAAAATATGCAAAAGAAGTTGGTGCAACAGTAATCGCTCTTGTAGGTGAAAAGGAATGCCCACTTGCTGAGTATGCCGATTATGTGTTCGAAAACAGAACAGCATCCAATGATAATCTTGTTGAAGAGATTTATATTCAGTATTTTGCACTTGGTGCAAGATTCATGAAAAACAACGGAGAATTCCCAGAGTATGAGAAGTTTATTGATGCTCTGAAACAGATGCCGGAAGTACTTCAGAAAGTAAGAGAAGATAATGACGAGCGTGCTCTTGCATTTGCAGAGAAACATAAAGATACAAAATTCCATATGTGTGTAGGAGCTGGAAACACATGGGGAGAAACATATTGCTTCGCAATGTGCGTACTTGAAGAGATGCAGTGGATTGCAACAAAATCTATCCATGCAGCTGAGTTCTTCCATGGAACAGTGGAAATGACTGAAAAAGATATGAGCTTTATGCTTTTCAAAGGTGAAGATGAGACAAGACCATTACTTGATCGTGTTGAAAAATTTGTAAGAAAGTATTCAGATGTAGTTCAGGTATGGGATACAAAGGATTATGAACTTAAAGGAGTTGATCCAAGCGTAAGAGGACTTGTTTCACCACTCGTTATGGCTGCACAGCTTGAAAGAGTTAGCGCACATTTTGAGCATGTAAGAAATCATAGTCTGGAAATCAGAAGATATTACAGAACAGTAGAGTACTAAAATTAAGATGAAATAAGGAAGTGGAATAGTATGAGGAAATTATTAGTAGCAACTCATGGAAGATTTGCATCAGGGATTATGGAGACATTCAAATTAATCATGGGTGAAAATGAAGATATTTCAGAAATCAGTGCATATGTTGAACCAGGGTTTGATATGCAGAAAGAAGCGGAAAAGAAAATTCATGAATTGAATGAAGAAGATGAACTGATTATTGTTGCAGATATTATGGGTGGCAGTATCGCTAATACGTTTTCCTCATACATTCAATCTGAGAAGATACATATTATAACAGGGTTGAATCTTCCTTTACTGATTGGCTTGGCACAGGATTTGGATTCGGATGTTTCAACAGATGAATTGATAGAAAATGCAATTCAGATGGGAAGAGAAGGAATTGTGGATCTGAAAAAAATGATTGAAGAAAATAGCGATATAGAGGAGGATTTCTAATGATTAAATTATTAAGAGTAGATGAGAGATTGATACATGGACAGGTTGCTTTTGCATGGACAAATTCATTGAAAGCAGATTGTATTCTGATAGTAAATGATGCAGTGGCAGCAGATAAACTCCGTAGCACTTCATTGAAAATGGCTGCTCCGGCGGGCGTGAAGTTTGTTGTAAAAACACTGAAAGATGCGATTCCGTTGTTGAATGGAACAAAGACGGATAAATATAAGCTGTTTCTGATTGTTGATAATACATCAGATGCGTTAGAACTAGTGAAAAATGTAAAAGATGTTGATCACGTTAATCTTGGTAATATGAAACTGACAAGTGAAAGAACAATGATCACTCCGTCTCTTGCAGTATCTGAAAAAGAGAAAGAACAGATTCATGAGATGGTTGCGGCAGGTGCAGAAGTTGAATGTAGAGCTGTTCCTACAGATAAAAAAGTTATGGCAGAAAGTTTAATCTAAACCGTTATAGTAGTAAGAAGGAGGGAATATCATGTTAATACCGGCAATTCTTGTGTCTATTGTCGCTCTTCTTGCGGCAATGGATGAGCAGTTGTTTGGAGCATCTATGATGGCTAGACCGTTGTTTACAGGTCCAATTATAGGTCTGATTATGGGAGATCTTCAAACAGGTGTAATTATTGGAGCAACATTGGAATCAATGTTCATGGGATCTATTATGGTTGGAAGTGCTGTTCCACCGGAAGTATATGCTTCTAGTATTTTAAGTATTGCAATTGCAATTCAGACAGGAGCTGGAGCTGGAACAGCTGTAGCACTTGCGTTACCACTGTCTGTATTCCTGCAGCTGTGGAGAAACTTCTGTTATGCGATTCCTGGAAGTTGGGCAGGAAAACAGATTGAAAAAGCACTCGATGAGAGAAATCTGAAAAAAGCGAATCTGTTACATTTAACAGTAGTGCCACTGTCAATTGGAATCCCTTCAGCACTTTTGGTTTTCATCGCATTATTCTTCGGTGCTGATGGAATTAATAGCGTACTGAATATGATTCCTGAGGTGGTACTGAATGGATTTAATGTTGCAGCAGGAGTACTTTCTTGTGTAGGACTTGCGCTTTTGATTAAAATTATGTCTAACAACAAAATACTTCCATACCTTTTCCTCGGATTTGTAGCAGTTATGTACCTTGGAATGGATGTGATTGGTGTTGCAGTTGTAGGATTATGTATCGCATTTCTTGCAGTAAATAATATGCAATTTGAAGAGGAGGATGATTTCTGATGGAAGAAAATAAAAGAACAGAATTAGACAAAATAAATGAAAAAAAGGAAATCATGACTCCTAAGGATTATAGAAGTATTTTCTGGAGATCATTTACGATTCAGGGATCATGGTCTTTTGATAAAATGATGGCGTATGGATATATGTATGCAATTGAAAAGCCATTGCGTAAAATATATCCAAATGATGATGATTTTTATGCAGCGTTGAAAAGACATACAGAAACATTCAATGTAACTCCACATGTTTCTCCGTTCCTTATGACACTTGGCGTGGCAATGGAAGAAGAAAATGCAAAATCAGAAACTTTTGATACATCTTCCATCAATAATGTAAAGGTTGGTTTGATGGGACCTATGTCTGGAATAGGAGATTCCTTCTTTTGGGGAACATTTAGAGTAATTGCCGCAGGAATTGGAATTGGACTTGCAAAAAGCGGAAACATTCTTGGCGCAGTGATTTACTTCCTGTTATATACAGCAATTCATTTTATTACGAAAATTCTTGGTGGAAAGTATGGATATAAGATGGGAACAAAATTCCTTGAGAATTCAGAAGAAAATCATTTGATGGACAAGCTTTCCATGGGGGCATCCATTCTTGGTATGACAGTAATAGGTGCAATGATAGGAACGATGGTCTCGTTACAAACAACCCTAAGTTTTACATTGGCAGGAACTGAAACAACATTACAATCAATTTTCGATCAGATTTTCCCGGGAATTCTTCCGTTAGGAGCTACATTCCTTTGTGTAGCCCTGTTTAATAAAAATGTTAAGACAATTTATATTATACTTGGCATATTTGTCTTATGCATTTTAGGATGTGCAATTGGAATCTTCTAAAGTAATTGTTATCTTTGATGTAGATGGCACAATCAATCAGACAGAAGTATATGCAGTAAAGGCATATAGAAAAGCCTTGGAAGAAGTAGGAAAAACTGGGTTTTCGGATAAAGAATTTATAGAACGGATCGGGGCTCCGTTTGAGCAGGATGTAAGATATTTCTTTGGAGAGAATCAATCTGAACAAGTGGAGATATTCAAAACATTAATTCAGAAATATTGGATTGATGGAATGAAAGAGTCAGCAAAAACATTTGAAGGAATCCATCAAATGTTAGAAGAGTTAAAAGAAAAAGGATATAAGTTGGCAATCTGTTCTAATGCATCAAAATGGGAGTTAGATGTTATTTTAAGAAAATTAGAAGTAAATGATTATTTTGATGTGATCCAGGGGGTTACAGAAAAAAATAACAAAAAGTATAGTCTGGAAGAACTATTACTGAGAGAAAAGCCAGAACTTGCAGTTATGGTAGGTGATCGAAGTTATGATAAAGAGGCTGCCAGATATAATCAGATTCCATTTGTTGGTTGTAAGTATGGATACGGAAAACCAGAAGAATTAAGTGATTGTAAATATAGTGTCGAGACAGCATTAGAGTTGTCGGGAATAATTGATGAAATTATTTCAGCAAGGGGAGGAGCGGATTAGTCCGAACCTCCTTTTTTAAATGATAAAATGTGAAGAAGAAACCTTATAAAGTGTTGCAGAGGAGACAAATATGAGTGAATTTATAGAAAGTATACAGATGTGGATAAATCATTTGTCTGTGAACTCGATAATTATTTTCATAATGATGATCTTTATGCTTATCGGAGCAGTTGATAGAATCCAGGGAAACCGATGGGGATATGGACAACAATTCGAGGAAGGATTTCATGCAATAGGACCGATGATGCTGGCAATGGCAGGGGTAATTGCGGCGGCACCAGTCTTAGCAATAGTGCTAAAACCAATTGTTGTACCTATATATCAGCTGATAGGAGCTGATGCATCTATGTTTGCGGGAACCTTACTTGCAAGTGATACAGGGGGATATCCTTTGGCAATGGAACTTGCAGGGAATAATGCGGTAGGAAACTTCTCAGGGTTATTAGTAGCAAATATGTTAGGGGCAACGTTAGTTTTTACTTTGCCAGTAGGAATGTCCTTGATGAAAGAAAAAGATTATCCTTATCTTGGTGCAGGTGTTTTGGCAGGAATAATAACAATACCTATCGGATGTTTGGTCGGAGGGATTGTAATGAATTTTACGTCTTATAAGATGAGTTTTTTATCGATCATTAGAAATATGCTTCCAGTAATTTTGATGGCAGCGCTGATTGTAATTGGTCTTTGGAACTGGCCAGAAAAAATGCTGAAAGGATTTCAAAAATTTGGAACAGGTTTGAAGATACTAATTACAATTTTTATAGCAATTGCAGTGTTTGAATATCAAACAGGAATTCATTTTCCTCTGTTTCGGGTTATGGTAGAAGAAGATTCTAATGGTACAATCCCACTTGAAAATTCTTTTTTAATTTGTGGACAGATTGGAACTATTTTAATAGGTGCTTTTCCAATGGTGAAATGGATGACAAAAACATTTGGAAGTATTTTATCAAAAGTAGGAAAAACGTTTGGAATGAATGAAGTAGGTTCAGCAGGGTTAATAGCAACTTTGGCAAACAATATAGCAATGTTTAATATGATTGGTGATATGAATGAAAAGTCAAAAATCATAAATATTGCATTTGCTGTTTCAGCATCATTTACGTTTGGAGATCACCTTGCTTTTACAGCAGGAGTTAATCCAAAGATGATTGTTCCGGTGATCGTTGGAAAACTTACAGCAGGATGTACCGCTTTTTTATTAGCTTCGGCTTTGACATCTAAGTTACTTGTAAAAATTCAAATAAAAAAGTGAAAAAAGAAGTGCTAGTTATGATTATGAAAAATGCTTGAATGAAAAGAAAGGACGGATCCAATGGGAGGAGGATTCGTCCTTTTTTGAACTATGGAAGGAGAGCTGTGTAGACAATGTTGTAAGCAAAAATATTTCATATTCAAATCTTAAGACACATTCTTATAATTCCTAAAATCAGCAAATGTACTGGATAAAAAAGATAATTAAACCACTTATTTTGTTTTCCACGTTCTCCATTATAAGTAAGTGTCAGACCAAATCCAAGCAAAGCCCACGGTTCTTTAAATATGGAAAGATAGGAAAATGGAATCGCAAGTGCCTGTCGGTCATGAAAAATATAATAGAAATATCCGATTAGCACAGCATGGTGTTCATAATCTAATCCCAGATTCATTGCAGCAAAGCACAATACTGTCACAATGAGAAATGATACGAAATACCATAAAGCTTTCGGCAATGCTGCCATCTTTTCCTTGAGTACATCGATCAGCCAGATCATGGCAAGCACCAAGGCTAACGTAAACATAATATTGTTCCAGTTGACTTCAAAAAATGTAGCTGTTGTACACATATCAAAAGGAATTTCTGATATCACGCCAAATACAAGAAGTGTAATTAAATACTTCCATTTATTCTTTGTGTGGAAATAGCCTTCCACGAGAAGGAAGATGAATATTGGAAATGCAATTCTTCCTAAAATATCAAAAAAGTCACTCAACCGATTCAATGCTCCTCCATCCAAATTCGGATAGATTAACGCTTTGTTTGTGTGATCGATAAGCATGGATAGAAAAGCGATGTATTTAAGCTGCGCTCCTGAAAATATTTTGATTCTCTCTTTTACATTATTCATAAAAATTAGTCCTTTTTCTCAAATAAAGAAATATTATTCTGGCATCTTCCGGCTTCTGTATTTTTTTGGGGTGATTCCCTGGTATTCTTTGAACTTACGAATGAAATAGCTGATGTTGTCAAATCCACAGTTAATGGCAATATCAGAAACAGACAGTGAGCTGTCATCCAAAAGAATGGCAGCTTTTTTGATGCGGTATTCATTCAGGAAGGCGAACGGTGTCTTGCCCATCTCCTGATGGAAATATCTGCAGAAATAGGTCGGGCTCATGCAGGCAATGTCAGCAAGTTCTTTTAATGTAATTTCTTCGGTGTAATGTGACCGGATAAAATCAAGCACTTCCTTCAGCTGATTCATGGAGGAGAGCTGTTTTCCGGTAGTCTGGTTCTGTATAAGAATTTCTGTGCGGAAACAGAGTTCCAAAATCTGTAGAAGACAGATCTTAATTTTGAGAAGTGCACATTGTTCCGGATAGTGGTAATTACAGATCAATTCAAAAAAAAGCTGTCGGAGACTTTCTTGTTCTTCCTGACTGAGGGCATTGGAGATGTTGTTTGGGAAGAGCAGTTTCTTCTGTGTGATTGGCTGGATGAAATTGTACTGACAGGCATCATACAAATCAAAATTAAGTAATTGAGGATCGAAAACGATTGCATGATGCAGGGAATGGTTGTGTGCGCTTAGTTCATGCAGTTCACCAGAGTTGATGAAATAGAACTCACCGGCTTTCATTTCATAAGGGGTTCCGGAAATGATTCCGTGCATAGTTCCTTCCTCAATATAGAGAAATTCCAGTTCCTCATGCCAGTGGGCAGTAACGGAATAGAAACCGTTCTTATCTTTATGAGAATAAATCTGTAAGGGGAACATAGGGGTTCCGTGAAAATTTGTCTCTTTTAAGGAACGTGACATGAGTGATCTCCTTTCTTATAGTGAAACAGTTCAGCCATGCAGCTCGAATTCGACACTGCGTGACGAATCCTCGCTTAGGGGCGTCTGCCCTATGTCTGCATAAGAACAGACTATTTTATATAAGCGAGCTTATAACGATAGTCTGTCCTTATATAGCCGCATGGCTGAACTGGTGCATAATATTGTGTTATTTTTTGATAAAATAATGAAAGTATCTTCTTATTTTTTGTATTATACTTGGTTCAAATAAAAAAAGCAAGAAGGGGGCATAAGATGGAGAAGAAATGGTGGCAAAGCAGTGTTGTTTATCAGATCTATCCACGGAGTTTTGCGGACAGCAATGGGGATGGAATGGGGGATATTCCAGGAATTACAGGGAAAATTGAATATCTGAAAAAACTGGGAGTTAATGTACTCTGGATCTGTCCAATCTATCAGTCGCCGCAGGATGACAATGGATATGATATCTCTGATTACCGTACGGTTTACCCGGAGTTTGGAACAATGGAAGATATGAAGATATTGATACAAAAATGTCAAGATAATGATATCAAAATCATTATGGATCTAGTAGTGAACCATACATCAGATGAACATCCATGGTTCATAGAAGCAAAGAAAAGCCTGGATAATCCATACCGGGACTATTACATCTGGAGGAAAGGTGAAGATGGACAGCCACCGAATGATCTGATGTCAAATTTCGGTGGAAGTGCATGGGAGTATTCTCCGGAGACGGATGAGTATTATCTGCATTTTTACAGTAAGAAACAGCCAGATCTGAACTGGGAGAACCCGAAGCTGAGGCAGGAAATATATGACATGATGAACTGGTGGCTGGATCAGGGGATTGCAGGTTTCCGTATGGATGTGATTGATCTGATTGGAAAGATACCGGATCAGAAAATCAAAGAGAATGGGCCGATGCTTCATAAATACCTTCATGAGATGAATGAAGCGACCTTTGGTCACAGGGACAGCATGACGGTTGGTGAGTGCTGGGGGGCGACCCCGGAGATCGGATCCGGCAAGAAAAGAACTTAGTATGATCTTCCAGTTTGAACAGATTCAGCTGGATAAGAAACCGGGTGGACAAAGATGGGATTTGAAACCACTTTATCTGCCGGATCTGAAGTGTGTTTTCAGCAAATGGCAGACAGAGTTAGAAGGTCATGGATGGAACAGTTTATTTTGGAATAATCATGATCTCCCAAGAATCGTTTCCCGTTGGGGAAATGACGGAGACTATCGTGTCCTGTCTGCAAAAATGCTTGCGACACTGCTTCATGGAATGAAGGGGACACCGTATATCTATCAGGGGGAAGAGATTGGAATGACGAATGTTCCATTTCAGACGATTGATGAATTCCCTGATATTGAGACACAGAACATTTATCAAGAACGCCTGAAAGCGGGATTTACAGAGGAAGAGACTATGTATGCAATCCGGGCGAAGGCGAGGGATAATGCAAGGACACCGATGCAGTGGAATGCCGAAAAGAATGCAGGATTTACAGAAGGAATTCCATGGTACAGAGTCAATCCAAATTATAAGGAAATCAATGTAGAACAGGCATTAGCGGATCCAGAGTCCGTTTTCTATCATTATCAGAAATTGATTCAGCTTCGGAAAGAACATGAAGTTATGGTATACGGAACTTATCAACTGCTGTTCCCGGAGGATGAAGACCTTTATATCTATACAAGAACGCTGGAGGAGGAAAAATGGCTGATTGTCTGTAACTTTCATGAGAAGACAAGAAAGTTACAGTGTAAGAGAGCTGGGCAGGTCATGCTTAGTAATTATACAGATACGCCTGCCGCGGAAAAAATTACAGAACTCAGACCATATGAGGCGGTTATTTATCAGATGGAATCCTGGGATGCGAATCATGGAGAACGCGGACAAGATCATAGTTCTGATTTTGAAGCCGATATTGAGTTGGTGTAGTTCCGAAAGCTTTTCGAAAGACTTTGTCAAAATAATTACCATTTGCTAATCTGCATTACCATTGAAAGTGAAAAGAGATGGAAGTTATAATGCATTTAGTCAAGCGATGAAATGAAGCAGAATGAGAGAGTGGAGGAATAGAATGCAGATCAGTTTTGAGGAAGAACAGCAGGTTTTTCATCTATACAACGATAAGATCAGTTATGTGATTCAAGTAGAAAAACAACGATATTTAAAGCATTGTTACTACGGAAAAAGAATAAAGAGATGGCACAGCGGCATCAAGGATTATTATTACGACCGTGGATTCTGTGCGAATCCGATAGCGGAAGACAGGACATTTTCTCTGGATACACAGTTGAGGGAATTTCCGGAGTCCGGACAGGGGGACTTCCGAAGTCCAGCTTACGAACTAGAAGATAGAAATGGAGATAAAAACGCAAGATTTTTCTATAACGGCTATCGCATTCTGAGTGGAAAGATCGCTCCGGATGGCCTGCCACATGTCTATACTGATGCGGACACCGAGGCAATGACACTGGAGATTACGCTTCAGGATAAGGTGAGAAATCAGAGAATTCTGTTATATTACACCATCTATGAAGATGCAGTGGTCACACGATTCGCAAAATGGATCAATGACGGAACAGAACCGATAGAAATCTGTCGATTCTTAAGCATGAACATGGATCTTCCAACACAGGAATATGATGTACTGACATTATCCGGTGCACATACAGAAGAGAAAAACGTGTATCGACGTCCATTGTGTGCGGATTCAGTCACGATTGAAAGCAGTCGTGGAACGAGCAGCCCACAGGCAACCCCGTTTATCGGATTGTTAAGTCCCGGGACTACGGAAGAGCAAGGGGAAGTGCTTGGAGTAAACCTGATTTACAGTGGAAACTTCTATGGATGTGTTCAGTGTGGACAGTATGGAACAATCAGGGTACAGCTTGGAATTAATCCGTATCAGTTTGGATGGCAGCTTGCACCGGGAACAAGCTTTTGCACACCGGAGGCTGTACTGGTCTATAGTGTAAATGGACTTTCCGGAATGTCGAATACATTTCATAAGTTATACAGAACGCGCGTCTGCCGGGGATGGTACAGAGACCGGGAACGGCCAGTTCTATTGAATAGCTGGGAAGGTATGTATTTTGAGATCAATGAAGAGAAAATGCTGACGCTAGCGGAAGAAGCAGCGGAACTTGGAATCGAACTTCTGGTGATGGATGATGGCTGGTTCAAGGGAAGAAATACAGATACGACTTCCTTGGGGGACTGGACGGAAGATAAGAAGAAATTTCCGGATGGACTGCAGAGTCTTGCTGAAAAGGTGAAACAGAAGGGGATTGATTTCGGAATCTGGTTTGAACCGGAGATGATTTCAAGGGAAAGTGACCTTTACAGGGAGCATCCAGACTGGGTGATCCGAAGTCCGCTTTACGAACCAATACTCAGCCGACATCAGCTGGTACTGGATCTGTCGAATCCGGCAGTTTGCGAATATCTGATCGAAGCAGTCAGTAAGGTGTTGGTACCGGGAAATATCAGTTATGTGAAATGGGATATGAACCGGCATCTGACAGATCTTGGAAGTGCTTATCTTGACAGGAAAAATCAGAATGAACTTTCACACCGCTACGTGCTTGGACTTTATCAGGTAATGGAGACATTGACAGAACGTTTTCCACAGGTGTTGTTTGAAAGCTGTTCCAGTGGAGGTGGCAGATTCGATGCAGGAATGCTTTATTACATGCCACAGACATGGACCAGCGATAATACAGATGCGGTCTGCAGGCTGAAAATCCAGCATGGAACAAGCTTTCTGTTTCCTACAGTTACAATGGGAGCGCATGTGTCAGCATGTCCGAATCATCAGGTCGGACGGACCACACCGCTTGCTACAAGATTTGCCGTGGCGGCAGCAGGCAATCTTGGATATGAACTGGATTTGAAGAAGCTTTTAAAAGAAGAGAAGAAAGAAGTCAGAGAGCAGATTGCAGAATATAAAAGGAGACGAAGAACCGTACAGTTCGGAACTTATTACCGGCTGGCGGATTCATTTCAGGAGAATCAAAGTGCCTGGAATATTGTTTCAGAAGATGGAATGGAAGTCATCTTCACTCACGTGCAGATCCTTGCACGCTCAGCCTACAGGGTTCCGGTAATTCGCTTAAAAGGACTGGATCCGGATGCAGTTTACACAGATTGTGAGACCGGGCAGGAGTACGGCGGGGATGAACTGATGTATGCAGGAATCAGAATACCAAGAATCAGACAGGACTTTTCAAGTACAACGATGGTACTAAGAAAATCCTGATTGAGATAGAAAAGAAATGAAGTTACAGGAGGAGTTAGAATGAGTAAAGAGCAGAGTTACCAGAATGTAGCAAGTGAACTTCTGCGTCTGGTAGGCGGAAAAGAAAATGTAATCAGCGCGGCTCACTGCGCAACCAGATTACGTCTGGTATTAAAAGATGAGAGCAAAGCAGATGTAGATGGAATTCTCAAGACAGAGCTTGTCAAAGGACAATTTTCCACAGGCGGTCAGTTCCAGATTATCATCGGAAGTGGTACAGTAGATGAAGTATACAAATATTTTATTCAGTATGCAGACATCAAAGAAAGTACAAAAAATGAAGTGAAAAAGGCTGCTGATCAGAAGATGAATCCGTTACAGAAACTGGTAAAGATGCTGGCGGATGTATTCGTACCGATTATTCCGGCACTGGTTGCCAGCGGTCTTCTGATGGGTCTGAACAATGTTCTGACAGCAGAAGGACTTTTTGTCTCAGGAAAGTCACTTGTTGAAGTATATCCGAATATTGCAGATCTTGCAGCTATGATCAACACATTTGCAAGTGCAGCATATGCATTCCTGCCAATCCTTGTAGGGTTCTCAGCAACAAAGATGTTCGGTGGCAATCCTTATCTTGGAGCAGTTATGGGAATGATCATGGTATCCGGTGATCTTCTGAATGCATATTCTTATGGTACAGCCATTACAGAGGGAACGGTTCCGGTATGGCATATCGGAGCGCTGACAATTGAGAAAGTTGGATATCAGGGAACTGTACTTCCAGTACTTGCAGCGGCAGCAATCCTTGCATTTATCGAGAAGAAACTTCACAAAGTAGTTCCGGAATATCTGGACAACCTTCTGACACCTGCACTTTCCGTACTCGTAACAGCATTCCTTACATTTACAGTGGTAGGTGGAGTGATGCGTACAGCCGGAGACTGGATTACAAATGGTGTTCTGTGGCTCCATGATACATTAGGTGTTGTCGGTGGATTTATTTTCGGATTTATCTATGCACCATTAACAATGACGGGAATGCACCACAGTCTTCTCCCGGTTGATATCCAGCTGATTGCAGCAGGCGGATCTTTCCTCTTTGCAATCGCAGCATGCAACAATGTGGCTCAGGGTGGAGCAACACTGGCAGCAATGTTCTGTGCAAAGGATAAGAAGATGAAAAGTATCGCAGTTTCTTCCGGTATCTCAGCACTGCTTGGTATTACAGAACCGGCAATGTTCGGAGTCAACTTGAAGATGAAATATCCATTCTATGCAGCAATGTTCGGTTCTGCTGTAGGATGTGCTTATGTGACACTGACAAATGTTCAGAATATCTCCCCGGGAGCAGCAGGAATCATCGGATTCGTATGCATCAAGTCCGGCGGAATGCTGAATTATATGATCGGAATTCTGATCTCACTTGTTGTTGGATTTGCAGTGACAATGGCATTGTCCAAGCATTCGAAATTTAAAGAAGTGTAAGCCATTCACCGTTTATTATTCAACCACTTGAACCGGGAGAACTTATCGCTCTTGATACAATTTTGGATGAGGAATAGTTTGGACTAAAAATAAATATCAGTACATATTTAAGGGTGTCGCTTTGCGGCACCTTTTATCATGCATGTATTATCACTTTTTTCAGAAAGAAATATGGATTTTCGGATATGTATTCAGGTGGCTTCTATCCCTATGCAACTTTAGAGGAACACTGGGCATATTGGAGCAGATATATCTATATCAATCGATATATGGATGCGCCAAAACCGATATATCAGAACTTGTATGATCTGGTGAAAGAGAAGGATTATTTTGTACTGACGACAAATGTGGATCATTGTTTCCAAAAAGCCGGCTTTGATAAAAACAGCATCTTTTATACACAGGGGGATTATGGTCTGTTTCAATGTAGTGAGCCTTGCCATAAGGAAAACTATGACAATGAAGAAATCATTAAAAAAATGGTGCTGAGTCAGGGATTTCAGATAAAAGATGGAGAACTGCAAAAACCGGAAGACGGAGAAATAAAGCGTATAGTTCCGTCTGGTTTGATTCCATATTGCCCACACTGTGGTAAGCCGATGAGTATGAATCTCAGATCGGATCAGACATTTGTTGAAGATAGGGGATGGCATCAGGCAGCAGAATGGTACGAGAAATTTATACAGGAGCATAAAAAGCAGAAAATAGTATTCCTTGAATTAGGTGTAGGATATAATATTCCTGTTATTATAAAATATCCGTTTTGGCAGATGACAAACACATTTGAACATGCATTTTATGTGTGTCTGAACCAGCGTGAAGCATATGCACCGGAAGAAATAAGGAAAAAGTCTGTCTGCATGAATGAAGATATCGGAGAGGTTCTGAAAGAACTGTAGACTTGACAAGGGCATTTGACCAAAATGAATTTCTTCGAAATTTATGGATTAATTATTATCCTGGGCCGGGGCTTGATAAGCCGGACTTTTCTTCTGTATTAAAACAGATTGATTTATGGTTAGATGGACATTCTGAAATGGAAAGTTTTTGACATCCTACCCTTTTTAATTTAAGACAGGTATATTACGGATGAGGTGATGAAAATGAATGAGCTTGATGAAATCACCATAAATTAATATAGCAGAATAAAGGTTGTTTAGAAATTCCATTGATTGTGAAAGAAGAAAAAGAGAGTATGAAAGAAGTTAGTAAAGGTATCCTCAAATGACACAACATATCGCAAAAAGTGTGCAAAAGCATATGCGACTATTCCGCATGGAATGCAAGGTCGCCTTTTTATAGTGGTTGACACTTCTCGACAGGGAAGCTATGATAAATGTATCTGTAGTATGACGCAGACGGAATCTGTCAGTGAGACGCTATAAATCAGAAAAAGTGGGGGACTTTAAGATGGGAGTAATGGATGTTATAAAATATAATGGAAGGCCGGATGTCTTCGCATGGAAATATCCAGGTGAAGAGCTTGGAACATGGTCGCAGCTGGTAGTTAATCAGTCACAGGAAGCCGTGCTTGTAAAAGGTGGAAGTGTGGCAGATGTGTTCGGACCCGGAACGCATACGTTGGATACAAAGAATATTCCGATTCTGAATAAGATTATTAATCTTCCGTTTGGCGGGAAATCTCCGTTCAAGGCAGAAGTATGGTATATTAATAAAGGATATTACCTGGATATTAAGTGGGGAACACCAACACCGATTCAGATCCAGGATCCAAAGTATGGAATATTTATTCCGATACGCTCGAATGGAGCGTTTGGAATTCATGTAACAGATTCGGTGAAGTTTCTGACAAAACTTGTGACAACCATGAATGTTTTTGACGCAGAGACTGTAACGAAGTATTTCAGAAGTTTGTATGTGACGAAGATAAAGGATACGATTTCTTCATATCTGCTTCACAGAAAGATCAGTATTCTTGAGATGAATGCGTACATAGATGAAATTTCACAATATATGAAGGAGACAATCTGTCCGATAATGGAAGAGTATGGACTGGGACTGACTTCATTTTATGTAAATGAAATCAGTACACCGGAAGATGATCCGTCTGTGGGAAAACTCAAGGAGGCTTTATCCAAGCGTGCCGAGATGGAGATTATAGGCTACAATTATCAACAGGAGAGATCCTTTGATACATTGGAAAATGCGGTCAGTCACGGGAATGCAGATGCAGGTTCTGTGATGGGAACCGGAATGGGACTTGGAATGGGATTCGGCGTTGGAAGAGAGATGGGGAACCAGTTTTCTTCTATGGCACAGAATATAGATTTGCGTGGCGGATATAGAAAATCAAAATTCTGCCCGCAGTGTGGGAGCGAAGTTCTGGCGGATGCAAAGTTCTGTTCCGAGTGTGGAAGCCGTCTTATAAGCAAAGAGAGACACTGTTCACAGTGTGGAACTGTGCTGGAAGGGAATCTACGTTTCTGCCCGGAATGTGGAAAACGATTAGATGGGGAGGAAATATAAAATGTTGATCATGAAAAAGATTCTGTCAGTTGTGGGGATTATCGGAGGAACAATTTTCCTTTTGGTTGCAGCAATCTGTGTGGAAGAATGGTTCTCTAATCCGGCATATGCAGCGGATATGGAAATTTCAGGATTGATTATGTGCATTGTTCTTGGAATTTTCGGGGTGATCTTGATTGTGCTCGGAATCCAGACACTCCGTCTGCAAAAGCTTTATCGAGAATATAAAGAGATTGCAGAAACTTCGAATGATGGATTTATCCCGGATATGGCAGCGATTCTTAACCAGCCGGAGGATAAAGTACGTCGAAATCTTGAAAAATTGTGTAAAAAGAAATATTTTAACGATGCTTATGTGGATAACAAGGCAAAGTTATTTGTTCGAAAGGATCAGATGAGTCAGAAGATTGGTAACCCCTCTTTTACAAAGACGGTCAAACAGACAGATGCAGAACTTGTTACTGTAAAATGTAAGGGATGTGGTGGTATCAACAAAATTCAAAGAGGAGCCGTGGGCGAGTGTGAATATTGCGGTTCGCCGATCAGCGGGGAATAATAAAAGTAAGGGGCTGTCGACAGCCTGATATGCTCCCTTCTAAGTAGACAAGTGAAATAATAAAAACTTGTCACTTAGGAGGGAGCATATTTTATGTCTAAAAGAAAAGTATCTGTTGAGGATAAGATATACGCTGTAAATCTATATCTGGATGGAAAAG
>ENA-OPEC01001132-OPEC01001132.1-human-gut-metagenome-genome-assembly--contig:-NODE-1132-length-19624-cov-3.385865_pt1 | contig 19624 bp, 8 predicted proteins | sample MGYA00241622_ERZ501507 | MGnify/ENA primary metagenome ERZ501507 (study PRJEB25962, sample SAMEA2042582) | human gut metagenome | biome: human gut; feature: human-associated habitat; material: faeces... | reverse complement strand
CGTGCTTCTTCTTGCAATGATGGTTCCGCAGGTTGCAACCATGGTTCCGTTGTTCAAAATGTTCTCCAAAGCAGGACTTCTGAATACAGCAGTTGGTTTTATCCTTCCAATCATTTCTACACCATTTATGATCATGATGTTCCGTCAGAACGCAAGATCATTCCCGGTAGATATTATCGAAGCAGCTCGTATTGATGGACTGAGCGAAGTAAGGATCTTCTTCCAGATGTTCATTCCTACAATGAAATCTACATATGCAGCTGCAGCTGTTATTACCTTCATGAACGCATGGAACTCTTACCTGTGGCCGAAGGTAATCATGACAGATAATAAGGCAATGACAATGCCAATGTTGATCGCCAACCTGATCACAGGTTATGTAACAGACTATGGTATGCTGATGTGCGGCGTATTGTTCTGTTCCATCCCGACTATGATTGTATTCTTCGTACTGCAGAAACAGTTCGCAGAAGGTATTACCGGTGCGGTTAAGTAAACAATGAATTTAATAAAAGGATGCTGCTTGGGCCTGTGGGTATATTGCGTAATATGTCCCAGACAGATTATGCGGCATCCTTTTTTTGCAAAATCTAACAACAGGAGGATAAGAATGAAAACTTTTGATTATTCTTTAGTAAAGGATCCACAGTATTTTAAGGACAGAAGAATGGATGCGCATTCTGACCATACATATTACAGAGATGGGGAGGAAGCACAGGAAAAAGAAACTTCCTTCCGTTATGATCTCAACGGAATCTGGAAATTCCATTATGCCCGCAATTACGGAAATACCATAAAAGGCTTCGAGAGAGAAGATTATTCCTGCAAAGACTGGGATGACATCCGTGTGCCGGCCCATATCCAGATGGAGGGCTACGATGCACCTCAGTATGCCAATGTGCAGTATCCATGGGAAGGACACGAGGATATTCACCCAGGGGAGATTCCGGAGCATTTCAATCCTGTGGCAAGTTATGTGAAATATTTCACATTGCCGGAGACTTTTTCTGGTGAACGTGTGTTTATCTCGTTCCAGGGAGCGGAGAGCGGCATGGCACTCTGGTTGAACGGAGCATATGTCGGATACAGTGAGGATTCTTTTACGCCGTCCGAGTTTGAACTGACGCCTTACCTTAAGGACGGGGAGAACAAGCTGGCGGTGCAGGTATTTAAGTGGACGATCGGAAGCTGGTGCGAAGATCAGGATTTCTTCCGGTATAGCGGCGTGGGACGTGACTGCTATCTATATGCCCGCAACAAAAAACGCATTCAAGATATCCGTGTAACTCCCGACTTGGACGCAGCTTACCAAAACGGCAGCCTGGCTGTCAATCTGGATTTGAAAGGCAGTGGTAAAGTCGATTTGGAACTGGTAGATGCACAAGGCAAGCAAGTGGCAACCGCTACCGCCAACAAATCCGGTCTGGTGACCATGAACGTAGAGAACCCCAAAAAGTGGAGTGCCGAAACACCTTATTTATATACCTTGCGTGCCAGCATGCAGGGCAGCAATGAAGTGATTCCTGTCAAAGTAGGTTTCCGCAAGATTGAATTGAAAGGTGACCAGATCTTGGTTAACGGTAAGGCAGTCCTGTTCAAGGGGGCCGACCGCCACGAAATGGATCCGGATGGAGGCTATGTAGTATCTCCCGAACGTATGCTACAGGATATCCAGATAATGAAGCAATTCAACCTGAACGCTGTACGTACCTGCCACTACCCGGATGACAACTTATGGTACGATTTATGTGACCAATATGGTATTTACGTAGTGGCCGAAGCCAATATCGAATCCCACGGAATGGGTTATGGGGAAGAGACACTTGCCAAACGTGAGGACTATAGGAAAGCACATATGGAGCGTAACCAGCGCAATGTGCAGCGTAGCTTCAATCATCCCAGCATCATTTTCTGGTCTTTGGGCAACGAAGCCGGCTATGGCGCTAATTTCGAAGCTGCCTACGATTGGATAAAGGCTGAAGACCCGAGCCGTGCCGTACAATATGAACAAGCCGGTAAAACAGGCAAGACAGACATCTATTGCCCGATGTATTATGGCTATGACGGATGTAAGAAATACAGTGAGGATGATTCTATGACAAAGCCCCTGATTCAGTGCGAATATGCTCATGCGATGGGAAACTCGCAAGGAGGTTTTAAAGAATATTGGGATTTGGTGCGTAAATATTCCAAATTCCAAGGTGGCTTTATTTGGGATTTTGTTGATCAGTCTGTACGTTGGACAGGAAAAAACGGTAAGATGATTTATGCCTACGGCGGTGACTTTAACCGTTTTGATGCCAGCGACGGTAACTTCTGCGATAACGGTCTTATCAGCCCCGACCGTGTGCCCAATCCCCACATGTATGAGGTAGGCCGTATCTATCAGGACATCTGGACTACTCCGGCCGACTTGAAGAACGGCGAAATCAATGTGTTCAATGAATACTTCTTCCGTGATCTTTCTGCCTATTATATGGAGTGGGAGGTACTGAAAGGCGGTAAGGTGATACGGACCGGTCGTGTGGATAATCTGAATGTAGCTCCCCAACAGACAGCCAAAATCAAGTTGGACTTGGGCAAGACTTGCCAATGCACCGAGTGGTTGCTGAATGTTTCCTATAAGCTGAAGAACCGTGAAGGATTGCTTTCCGCCGGACATGTAGTGGCAAAAGACCAGTTGACGCTCAATCCTTACCAAGCTCCTTCCATGGAATTGAAGAACTGCGAACAGAGCAATATCGAGATGACGGCTCCCCAAGTACAGGATAACGATTGGAACTACCTCATCGTCTCCGGTGATGCTTTCCGTGTAGAAATCAACAAGCACAACGGTTATCTGACTAAGTACGAAGTGAATGGCCGGGATATGATTAAAGACGGCGAGGCTTTAAAACCAAACTTCTGGCGTGCGCCTGTTGACAACGACTACGGTGCCAATCTGCAACGCAAATATATCGCTTGGAAGAATCCGGAAATCAAACTGACCTCTTTCAAACAGCGCACGGAGAACAATCAGGTGATTGTAGAATCTGCTTACGACATGCCGGGTGTTTCAGCTAAGCTGAACCTTGTTTATGTCATCAACAATGCCGGTGCCGTCAAGGTGACCCAGAAGCTGACTGCCGACAAGAATGCCAAAGTATCGAACATGTTCCGTTTCGGTCTGCAGATGCCTATGCCGCGCAGCTTTGAAACCGTTGAATACTATGGACGCGGTCCGGTTGAAAACTATATTGACCGTAATCATTGCGCCGACTTAGGCATTTATCGCCAAAGTGTGGCTGAGCAGTTCTATCCCTACATCCGTCCGCAGGAAAATGGAACAAAGACCGATATTCGTTGGTGGAAGATGTTGGATCAGTCTGGTAATGGCATCAAGATTGTGGCGGCCGCTCCCTTCTCCGCATCTGCCTTGCACTATACCATCGAGTCTTTAGATGAAGGCTGGAGCAAAGAGCAAGGACACTCGCAAGAGGTGGATGAAGCTGATTTGACTAATCTCTGTATCGACAAGGTGCAAGCTGGTCTGGGTTGCGAAGACAGTTGGGGACGTATAGCCCGTCCGGAATACCTGGTGCCATACGCTGATTATGAGTTTACGTTCATCCTTTTTCCCGTATGCCATAGTATCGGAATAGAATAACATTTCTTCTCAGTGTATTACATACTGAGAAACAGATTTTATAACACTGAAGCGGTCGCCTTTCCGATGGGGGAGGGTGACCGCTTTGTGTTGATGTTTTGCTTGCTTCTGTATATTTCTTTGTTTTATTGTTTCTGATTTCGGCAAATGCAATCCGTCAGATGGTCGTTGATAAACCCCGAAGCTTGCAGATGGGCATAGCAAATGGTAGAGCCGAAGAACTTGAATCCCCGTTTTTTCATGTCTTTGCTCATGGCATCTGATTCGGGAGATGATACCGGAATCTCACTCAATGACTGAAAATGATTGATAATGGGGTTCCGGTCGGGGAAGAAGGATAGCGTATAGTTGTAAAAGCTGCCGAATTCTTTCTGTATGGCAAGAAACTGCCTTGCATTGGTGATGGTCGATTTGATTTTCAGACGGTTTTTCACGATGCCGTCAAAGTGCATCAGCCGTTCCACGTCTTCGTCGGTCATTTGCGCCACTTGCGCGGCATCGAAATTGCAAAAGGCTTTGCGGTAGCCTTCCCGCTTTTTGAGGATGGTTATCCAGCTCAGTCCCGCCTGGGCACTTTCCAATACAAGAAACTCGAATAGTGTCTTGTCGTCTGTTACCGTTTTTCCCCACTCTTCATCGTGGTATTTCACATACAGCTCGTCGGTTCCGCACCAGCCGCAACGTCCGTTTATAATGTCTTGCATAAGCGTTATTTTTGTAATGAGGTGCTAAGGTAGTGCTTTCATTCCGAATAAACAAATCTATCTATTCTAAATGGATAGATTTGTTTATTCAGAATGGAATGTTTATATTTGTATCTGAATATAAATGACATAGCCCTATGATAAGCAAATCGGATATAGTAGAAGCCATACGTGTGCAACGTGAACGGTTGAGGAAATTTCAAAGTTTCCGACGTGACCTATTGTTGTCTTTACCTCCCTTGGTAGCAGACTATGCACTGATTATATCTGGTATTCGCCGTTGTGGTAAGAGTACATTGCTGGCACAATTATCGGTGGATAGATACAAGCCGGAAGAGGTGCTCTCCTTGAATTTTGATACCCCTTTACTGTATGGATTTGAATTCAGTGATTTCCGTATAGTGGATGAAGTTATTAAGGAACATGAAGGGTGTATCGCTCTTCTTTTTGACGAAATACAGATTGTTGATGGTTGGGAGGTGTATATTCGGGGCAAGTTGGATGAAGGGTTTTATGTGGGAATCACCGGCTCCAATGCTTCGATGTTGAGTCGTGAATTGGGCACGAAGTTGACAGGAAGACATATTACGAAAGAACTGTTCCCTTTTTCGTATGCTGAATATTGCGGTTTTACGGGTAAGACTATCGGTGACAGTTCCTTGTACGACTATCTGCATCAGGGTGGCTTCCCTCAATACTTGCAACTGGATGATCAGGATGTTCTGACGGATTTAGTCAATGATATAGTATATCGTGATATTGCCGTGAGATATAATATACGTGATGACCACTCTTTGAAAAGTCTCTTGGCCTATTTGATGGGGAATGTGGGCAATCTGGTGTCTGCTACAAAACTGAAACAGATACTGGGAATGAAAAGTACTTCTACTGTGTCTGATTATTTCTCTTATTTCGAACAGACTTACTTGATAAACTTTGTTCCGAAATTTTCATATTCATATAAAGCGCAACTGTTGAACCCGAAGAAAGTGTATTGTGTGGACAATGGTGTTGTATTTGTCACCTCTCCATCTTTCACCCGTGATGAGGGTCGGAGGCTGGAGAACATGGTTTTTGCGGAATTGCGTCGCCGTTATTCTGAGATATTCTATTATAATGAGAACCGGAAGGAATGCGACTTTATAGTTGTACGCAATTCTGTGCCCCAGCTTGCCATCCAGGTATGCTATGCCTTGACCGCAGAAAACCGGAAAAGGGAAGTAGATGGCTTACTGGATGCCTTGTCTTTCTTCAAGATGGGGCATGGACTGATACTCACTTATAACCAACATGACAAATTTTCCGTAGGAGATAAAACGATAGAAGCATTGCCGGTGTCTGAATATTTTAAAGACTAATCTTCTTGTCTCTTGCACTCCACCACATGATACAGCGTGCCGAACCGTGTTCTGCGGGACGGCACTTCATGTTTCTGCAGTATCCTTCCGAATACATTCACTCTCTTGGTGGACAGCGGGATGGCGCTGTACCGGCGCAGGCGGTTCAGTATTTCGGCAGACGACAGCCATTCTCCCTCCTCGTCATTTCCGGCAACGCGGAAATAGTGGTAGAACAGTTGCTCTTCGGGCGGTATCTGTTCGAAATCGTGGTTGTTTTCCGTCATAATCCGTTCGTCCGACTGGTCGAACCAATAGCGTTCGCCGTGGTCCAGTTCGTGCATGGCCTGGGCATAAAGCTGGTTGTAGTCTATCGGGCGGTTGGTGTCTATTGCTTCCGTCACTTCTATGCAGATGAACCGGCGACTGCCGCTGGGGTCGGTCAGCAAGTCCTTCTGGTTGCTGGTGGCGATGAACGAGGCATATCGGCACATCTCGAGCACGGCATTGGCGTATGGCTTGCGCACGTTGACCACCGGCTTCTGGAGGATATGTTTCAGGAATCCTTGCTGGGTGCTGCTTATCTGGTCGAATTCATCGATGTTGATGAGCGCAAAACGGTTGAGGTAAAGTTCGGCGTCGCGCTTGCGCGAGAAGTCGATGCTGTCCGTATAATAGGCACGCAGCTCGGGCGGGACGATGCTTCGGCAAAAGGTGCTTTTGCGGGTGCCTTGTGCACCTACCAATAAGGGGGAGACGCTGTTGGCATATTTCTTGTCGGTATTGCCGCGCCAGTGTGCCACCATGTTGAGAAACCAGCGGTGGAACAGTTCGGCCCAGTACGGGTTGTTGCAGGGTACTGTCCGGGCGAGTGCCAGGATACGGTCTTTCCCGTCCCAGTGCGGAAGGTCGTACAGATAATCTTCCAGCGGATTGAATACCGGGATGCGGTTGGAGTAGATGTACCGGCTGATGTCTCTGTCCCACAAGGGAATGCCTTCCGACTGTGCATCCAGTGCAATGCTGTTCAGCGTGCGCTTGTCGATGGGGGAGAAGCGGAAACGGAACGAGTGGCGTTCACGGTATTCCACTTCGCCCACCTGGGTATTGTAGCGGAAGTCGTAGCGGCGTTTCATGAACTCGTCCGTCTGTATGGCAAGTCTTTGCTCTTTGCTGAGGCTGCTTTGGGTATTGAAGCCTTTGTTCTCTTGGTAAACGCTTCTTACAATCTGCCGGATGACAGTCTCTTTTTGGCGCAGATAATAATGGAAATAGGTACGCTTCACGGTCTCTTCTTCGGGGATGCCCGAACGGAAACAGTTCTCGGCAAGGCGTACGGTCAGGGAGTGCAGGCTGTTGTCGGCACCGGCACCCGTCGCTTCGGCGAAAGTCTTCTGCAAGGCGGCTTCAAACAGCATGATGATGGCTTCTTCGGCTTCATATCCCGGCACGGCGCGCGTCAGGGGTGACTTCTCGTCTTGCAGGGCTTCCCGATAGGTGGTTTCGTCGGGCATGGAGACGGGCTGTGCAAGATAGAACTGTATGGAGTCCGGGCGGTACATGGCTTCGGGGTCGAAGGAGAGGCGGGAGTACTGTTCCAGCTTGGGCTCTTTCAGCAGAATGTCGAAAGGCAGTTGGGGCTGGTAGCATTTCACGGCAAGGCGGTAGGCATGGTCGTGGAATACTTCGGCTTCTTCCCGTTTGCCCGGCAGCGAATTGTTCGGACGGGTGAAGGTAGTCCAAATCTTTACAGTCCGTCCGCTGGAACCGGTGAATACGAGCCGCGTCTGGGGCTGTTCCCAGGCAAGACGTTTCACAAGGGCTATTTCGGACTTGCCGGAAAGCGGGCCTACGGTCAGTTCCACGATGCCGTTGTAGGTTTTCATCTGGCAGACACCGTTCGTCTTGCGGAATTCGGCTGCCGGGAGTACTTTGGGCAGTCGGTCTGCCTCGTTGCAGCGCTTGCCGGGCAAGCAGTATCGCAGTTGCTGGCGGAAAGTGGATACGGGCTGGGTTTTGGTCTCCGTTTTGATTTTCTGTAGGAAGGTGTCCAAGTCTGTCGTGCTCAGTGTCAGATTCCCGTCTTTTTCTCTCAGTTGGGTGATTTTCATTTCTATTTTTTGTTTTGTCACATGCAGGCAAAATGGTTTGCTTACAGTGTACTAAGGTACGACAATTAGGCTCTTTTTGCAAGTGATTCCATGCTTTTTTAGGTCGATTCCAGCGTTTTTCTGTGGAAAATCTGATGTTTTGAGTCGAAAAAGCTGGTGATTTGGGATGCTTTGTGCAGACTTCCACGCTGGTTTTGCTTGTCGGAACAATAGTTTCCAGCTATTGAAACAAAAGGTTTTACTTGTTGAAACCAATGGTTTTCCTAAGGGAAACTCTCAGTTTCTCTTGTTGAAACTTTTGTTTTAGAAGGTTAAAACCAATAGTATTTGCTTAAGAAACTAAAAGTTTCATACTGAGAACTAGGCATATAGCACTATTCTGTGGTGAATGAAGTAAGTATCGGATACTGCTTTTGTTATGGCGTGATGGATGGTTGTGAAGATTTTTATCTATCACGGGTATCTTTCACGCTTTAATCGGTTTATAATCAAAAGGATATCCCCCTCTGCGTGATAGCATGACAGATGTTTTTCAAAAATAAACTTTGTAAGAGCTGAGCTGTCCGGATGCTTCAATCGTTGTAGCTGTATTCTTCGCTGTATCTCTCGAATTTCGGTTCTTCGGCAATTCCGTATTGTTTGAAAACCTGACGGATATATGCTTGTGCCTTTGGAAACAAGCCTTGTTCCTGGCGGTAAAAGCGATAATAGGTGGTCTTGCCAAAGTGTCCTACAAGCTGGTTCCTCATCGGGGCTGCACATTTGTGGGGTACATTGTCCAGCAGATGCCGGATGCCCCATGCTACTCGGTACTTTTGGGCTTTCCGAAAATAAGGGCAGTCGGTGGTATCGGCAGGGATACGGTTCGGGTTGATGATACTTAAGGTGGGATATTGCGAGGTACAATTGATAGCGGCCAGATGGTGCAGGCATTCTTCCTTATGGATGCACTGGCTGTGGAAGCAATGCGCAAAGCCATAAGGCACAGACTGGTAGTCGAATTTATTTTTCATATGTTGTTTGCTTGTCTACGGTTAGGGTGTAGAACACGGCTGTAAAGGTAAGGAATAAAGCCTTGTTTGAAGTATTTGCAGACAAAAAAAGAGCATAATTCTTCTTTAAAGTGAGCTGAACTTGCTATATTTGTCATAATTCCTAATATCTGGTATATGAAAAATAGAGTAAGTTTTTTTTGTTTGCATACGTGTCTTCTCCTGTTCAGCTGTTGGACAATGTATCCTGCCTTGGGGCATGCGGCTGATGGGGATGTTATTTCCCGTTTGAAGTTCAAGCAGATTTCTACATTAGACGGATTACCGACGGATGAGGTCCAGAAAATATATCAGGATAAGGAAGGGTTTTTGTGGTTTGCTACCCGGTATGGTTTCTGTAAATACGACGGTTACCAGATTACTGTCTATAAATCGAGCTTGAATACTCCCGGTTTGTTGACCAGTAACAACATTTATTGTTTTGCCGATGACAATGACGGCTTCTTGTGGATTGGTACACAAGAGGGGTTGAACACACTCAATAAGAAAACCGGAGAAATCCGTCAATATACTGCGCCTGCCATTCCAAACAATGCGGTCTCATGCCTGTTGGTCACCCGGGAAAATGAGGTATGGATTGGTACGGATTCTGGCTTATGCCGGTATGTGGCAGAGAAGGACTCCTTCGTGATGTATGACGGCAAGTCCACCGATGGTATATTTCCCGCAGCTTCCATCAAATCGTTGTTCGAGGACTCGGATGGGGATTTGTGGGTCGGTACCTGGTCCAGTGGTCTTTTTCGTTATTCCCGGAAGGAGGATAAATTCTATGCATATCCCAAAATCAATGAACGGAACTCGGCACATGTTATCTATCAGGATTCAAACCGGAAAATGTGGGTCGGTGGCTGGGATTGCGGATTATTTCTCTTGAATCACCCAAAGGATATGGCAAACGTGTCTTATACGCATTATTCGCATAGGATAGGGGATGATGCCAGCTTGTCGGACAATATTGTTTATGATATTGTGGAGGATGTACACACCCATACCTTGTGGATAGGGACCCGGGTGGGGCTGAGCATTATGAAGCAGGAGAATCCCGGTACATTCATTAATTACAAGTCGTTGCATTCGGCATATCATATACCTTGTGATGAAATAAATTCACTGTTGCGCGACCGCTTCAATAATATCTGGCTGGGTTCCATTGGCGGCGGTGTCCTGATGATAGACACGAAACAATCTCCGTTTGCTTTCTATTCTTTGAATCTGGCAGAGGATGACGTGCCTACTACTGCCGTCCGCGCTTTGTTTGCCGATGCAGATAAAGACCTTTGGCTGGGTACCGGAAGTTATGGGCTGGCACGCAAGGATTATGAAACCGGTGTGTTGTCGTTCTTTTCCCATATCCCGGAATTCTCGGATATTCCCGGTGTACCCACGGTCAATTACATTATTCAGCGTAAGAATGGAGAAGTATGGTTCGCTACCTATGACGGTGGTATCTTGATTTATGAGAAAGGAGAGAAAGTGAAGGTGCTGACTGAATCCGACACGCCTTATCTCTATTCGGATTGCGTTTCGGCCTTGTGTGAGGACAGTAAGGGGAATTGTTGGGTAGGCTGTCGCGGCGGTATGGGAATCAGTTTGGCCGATGGAGGGCATTATAGGTTCGGAACACTTTCTTTTGCCGGAGGCGGGTTGGCGGATTGGTATCATGTGAAGGATATTGTGGAGGATGCGGATGGCAGCTTCTGGATTGCGACAGCCAACTATGGAATTATACATATTATGGGGGATGTGCAGCATCCCGAAACGCTGAAATATAGTAACTATAGTTATAACAACGGCCAGCTGGCAACGAACTCGGTGTTGTGTTTGCATGTGGATAAATCGGGAAGGCTATGGGCCGGAACTGAGGGAGGAGGGTTGTATCTATATGATTATAAGGAAAATGTATTTACGGAAAAGAATCAGGAATATCAGCTGTCTGCCGACATGATAGGGTCTATAGAGGAAGACAGGCAAGGGTGTCTATGGATGGGGACTAATATGGGGCTGGTACAGCTTTTTGTACCGATGGACGAGAATTTGGCTACGGTCCGTGTCTATACGACAGCAGACGGTCTGCAGGATAACTTTTTCATATCACAGTCTTCTTGCAGTAGGGAGGGCGAGTTATTCTTTGGAGGAAATAAGGGTTATAACAGTTTCCTTCCTGCATCTCTGGAGAAAGACAATGAAGCTGTGCCTTATCTGATTACGGATATAAAAATCTTCAACCGTTCTTTTGCGGTATTGGAACCGGAGGTCAGAGAACGGATTTCTTCTGTCATGCCTTCGTTTACGCGGAAGTTAGATCTGCCTTACGGATATAATAATTTCAGTATTGAATTCGCATCTCTTACTTATAAGAATCCCGGTTTAAATCGGTATGCTTATCAGCTTGTAGGTTTTGACAAGGATTGGCAATATACGGATGCCAACCGCCGTTTTGCCTATTATAATAATTTGAAGAGCGGTACTTATCGGTTCCGTCTGAAAGCCACCAATGAAAATGGCATTTGGAGTCAGGAAATCCGTGAACTTGAGGTGGTGGTATTGCCACCGTTCTGGGCTACATGGTGGGCTTATATCATTTATGCACTGATAGGGGCAGCTATTGTCTGCTTCATTCTCCGGACAGCAAAGAACAGGATGCAGCTGCGTAATGAGCTGCATCTTCGGGAGATGGAGAAGTCCAAACTGGAAGAACTGAATCATGCCAAATTGCAGTTCTTTACAAATATCACGCATGAACTGCTGACTCCGCTGACCATTATCTCGGCTACCGTCGATGAGTTGAAGATGCGGTTTCCCGGGCATGACGACCTTTATACGGTAATGGGTAGCAATATCAGCAGGCTCATCCGTCTGTTGCAGCAGATTCTTGAATTTCGTAAAGCAGAAACCGGCAATCTGAAGTTGCGTGTCTCTCCAGGAGATGTGGCGGCGTTTGTGAAAAATGAAGCCGAATCTTTCCTGCCGCTTGTCAAAAAGCGCAAGATACATTTCTCCGTACTCTGTAATCCGGAGTCGATTATCGGTTATTTTGATACGGACAAGCTGGACAAGATTCTCTACAACCTGCTTTCCAATGCCGCCAAATATAATAAGGAGGGTGGCTATATACAAGTCACGCTGATGTATGCCGAAGACAGGGACTTCGTCCGGTTGCATGTAAAGGATAATGGCAGTGGCATTTCAAAGGACAAGCAGAAGAGCCTCTTCAAGCGGTTCTACGAGGGGGATTACCGGAAGTTCAACACCATTGGTACGGGCATCGGCCTTTCTTTGGTAAAGGACTTGGTGGAGCTGCATGGAGGAAGCATTGAAGTGGAGAGCGAGGAAGGCCGGGGAACGGAATTCATCGTGACCTTGCCCGTAGACCGCTCTTACTTTAAGGAAGAACAGATTGATGAGGAAGCTGTACTTCCGGTACAGAAAACCGTTACCTATCTTGAAGAGGAGAATGCGGAGAATGTGGTTGCTGAAAAGCCCAAAGCGCATACCATACTGGTGGTGGAGGACAATGAGGAGCTTTTGCAGTTAATGGTCCGGCTGCTGAAACGTGAATACAATGTCCATACGGCCGAAAACGGTCAGGAGGCTGTGACTGTGCTTGACAATAAGGATATTGACCTGATTGTTTCGGACGTGATGATGCCCGTAATGGACGGCATCGAGTTTTGCAGGTATGTGAAGAACAAGTTGGAACTCAGTCATATTCCCGTGATTCTTCTGACAGCCAAGAACAAGGAGGAAGACCGTGCCGAAGCTTATGAAGTGGGGGCGGATGCCTTTATCAGTAAACCGTTCAACCTGGCCGTGCTGCATGCACGCATCCGCAATCTGCTGAAATACAAAGAACGCAAGGCGCATGACTTTAAGAACCAACTGGTGTTCGAAATCAAGGAACTGGACTATACCAGCATTGATGAGGACTTCATGCAGCGTGCCATTGACTGCGTAAACCGCCATCTGGAAGATTCAGACTTCGACCAGCCCCAGTTTGTGGAGGAGATGGGCACCAGCAAGTCCACCCTTTACAAGAAACTGAAATCCCTGACGGGACTGAATACTTCTGCCTTTATCCGTAACATCCGTCTGAAAGCGGCCTGCCGCATTATGGAGGAGAAGGGGAGTTCTGTGCGTGTTTCCGATCTGGCGTATGCCGTCGGTTTTAATGACCCGAAATATTTCAGTTCTTGTTTCAAAAAGGAATTCGGCATGTTGCCGACGGAATATCAGGAACGCTTCATACAGTCATAGATCAAGTCAAATTATGCTTCAATTAGGTCGAATAACTAAAATTCTACCTCGTAGAAGCATTATTGGAGGTCTTCCTATCAGCATTCGCCTACATTTGCCATTGTTTTCACGGTTAAAATGAAGAGTGAAAGTGAAACAATTAATGTTTAATCTTAAAGTTTATACAATGAAAAGACAGAGATTCTTTGAAGGACTCGGGCTGAAAGTGTATGTCACTTTGGCCATTTGTATGGCCCTTCTGTTGAATGTTCAGTTCTTGAACGCACAGAGTTCGACAATCAATGTAAAAGGTGTGGTTAATGATGCGATGGGACCGGTGATTGGCGCCAGTGTAGTGGAGAAAGGGAATGCGACGAATGGAACAATTACCGACATTGACGGTAATTTCTCTTTGAAAGTCCCTTCGGATGCCACTTTGACAATCAGCTTTATCGGTTATAAGACGGTAGAGCTGCCGGTGGCTGGAAAAACATCCTTTACTGTGACTCTGAAAGAAGACAGCGAAATGCTGGACGAGGTGGTAGTGGTAGGTTTCGGCACGCAGAAGAAGGTGAACCTGACAGGTTCTGTGGGGCTGGCTACGGCGAAGGAAATTGAAGCACGTCCGGTAGCGAATGCCACGCAGGCATTGCAGGGCTTGGTACCGGGCTTGCAGATTACGACCAATACCGGTGAACTGGACAAGAATATGTCCATCAATATCCGTGGCAACGGTACCATCGGTGACGGCTCAAGCGGAAGTCCGCTGATTTTGATTGACGGTATGGAAGGTGACATCAATACGGTGAATCCGCAGGACATCGAGAATATTTCTGTATTGAAGGATGCTGCCGCTTCCTCTATTTATGGGTCGCGTGCACCGTTCGGTGTTATCTTGGTGACTACCAAGAAAGGCAAATCGGGCAAGCCGACTATCAACTACAACAACAGCTTCCGCTTCAACAGTCCGGTGAATCTGCCGGAGATGATGGACTCCTATACCTTTGCCAACTACTTCAATGAGGCTGCACGCAACGGTCAGGACAATGCCCAGTTCTCTGATACAGTGATGCAGCAGATGCTTGACTTCCAGGCTGCGGGAGGTACTAATCGTGGCGGTTTGCCTACTGATGGCAATGTATGGGGTAAACCGGCAGGCGACCCGTTTACTACGGCGTATGCCAATACTGACTGGTTTTCCGAAATCTACAAGGGTTCTTCCTTCTCGCAAGAACATAATTTCAGTGTAAGCGGTGGTGGTGACAAGTTCAATTATTATGCTTCATTGGGCTATCTGGATCAGAATGGTTTGCTCCGTCATGGTTCCGATGACTTGAAGCGCTATAATGCTACTGCCAAATTTGGTGCCGAGCTGACCAAATGGTTGAAGTTCAATTACAGCTTGCGTTATGTCCGTCAAGACCTTGGCCGTCCTACCAATTTTGGTGGCGGTTTGTATGAGAGAATTGGCCGTCAGACTTGGCCTAATCTTCCGGTTTATGATGAAAACGGCTATTATTTTAATGGTAATGCCGATACGCCGGCGATGTCACTTGCATTGGGTGGTGAGCGCGATGTGCAGACAGATAAGGTTTATCATCAAGCAAGCTTGGTATTCGAACCCGTGAAGAATTGGATTACCAATGTTGAGTTCAACTATAGTACCAATTCTATAGATACACGTGAAACCGGACTTCCTTACTATAACCACGATGTGAGTGGAAATATTGTGGATACGCAAGGAACCTCAAGTCTCTATCAAGACTACAAGAAAGAGAGCTACATGAACTGGAATATTTACTCCACTTATTCTCTTGCTATCAATGATGATCATAATTTTAAGGTAATGGGTGGTTTTCAGTCCGAAGAAATGCGCCAGAAGTTTTTTAGTGCCAAAGGATATGGTTTGCAGGTGGAAGACCTTCCGGAACTGGACTTGATTTCGAATATTGACGGCGCCGGTAAGGATAAGGTGCCCGAGGTGGGTGGCTATCGTAATGAGTGGGCCACAGCGGGTTTCTTTGGCCGCTTGAACTATGATTATAAAGGTCGTTATCTGGCAGAGGCCAATTTGCGCTATGATGGTACCTCCCGCTTCCGCCGTGGCAATCGTTGGCAGTTGTCTCCCTCCTTCTCTTTGGGTTGGAACATTGCCCAGGAAAACTTCTGGGAAGATTTTGCGGATGTTTGCAATCAGTTGAAGTTCCGTTTCTCTTATGGTGAACTGGGGAATATGAATACAAACGGCTGGTATCCTACTTATCGTGCCATGACATTGAAGCAGGCAAACGGAAGCTGGCTGCAGAATGGACTGAAACCAAACACTGCTTATGTAGGCGACCTTATCAGTACAGCCTTGACTTGGGAGAAAGTGCGTACCTGGAATATCGGTCTTGACTGGGGGCTGTTCAACAACCGTCTGACCGGGTCATTCGATGCTTATATCCGTTATACGGACAATATGGTAGGTCCGTCTGTAGAGTTGCCCGCTACATTGGGTATTGCGACTCCCAAGACCAATAACTGTGACTTGAAGACGAAGGGTTGGGAACTTACCATCGGATGGCAGGACCGCACCAACTTCGGTATGGGCTATGGCATTAAGTTCAATGTTTCTGATGCACGTACTTATATAGACAGATACCCGGGTAACCCGACAAACTCAATCAATACTTATATCGCAGGCCGCGAGATTGGTGAAATCTGGGGCTTTGAAACCGTGGGAATTGCCAAGACAGATGATGAGATGCAGGCGCATCTGAATAAAGTGGGCGGACAAAGTGCCATCGGTTCCGGCGTTTGGACTGCCGGTGACATCATGTATGCCGACCAGGATGGAAAACCGGGCATCACCAAAGGTGCACAGACTTTGGAGGACCACGGTGATTTGAAGGTGATAGGCAACAATACTCCCCGTTATCATTTCGGTCTTGACTTGAATGCCAATTACAAGGGATTTGATGTTCGCCTCTTCTTCCAGGGAGTGATGAAGCGTGACTACTGGCAGGGTTCCAATATCTTCTGGGGCGTTGGCCAATGGGGTATGTGGTGGTCAACCGGTTTGAAGGAACACGAAGATTACTTCCGTGATGAACCCGTCGGGCTGGCCGGTCATGAGATTGCCGCCAATGTCAATTCATACTATGCGCGTCCGAGATTTGACAGTACCCAGAACCAGGAAACCCAAACCCGCTATCTGCAGGATGCGTCTTATATCCGTTTGAAGAACTTCCAGCTTGGCTACACATTGCCTGCTTCCATGATTCGCAAAATCGGTATCACCAACTGCCGCATCTTCGTATCGGGCGAGAATCTGTGGACGGGAACCAAACTGAGCAAGTTGTTCGATCCCGAAACCATCAGCGGTGGTAACACGGACAGCAATGCTTCTGCACCTATCAAGAGTGCCGGTAATGCATACCCGCTTTCAAGAACTTGGTCTTTTGGACTTAGCGTATCACTTTAATCCCATAAATAATGAAGAATATTATGAAATCGAATTATAGATATATTGTAAAAGCGTTCATGGCAATGGCAGTGATTGCCGGAACGACTTCCTGCGATGATTTTCTGGACAGAGAGCCGATGTCAAGCATTTCTCCCGAAACCTATTACTCCACTGCGGCCCAGTTGGAAGCCAATCTGAATGATGAATATCCCAATGTCCTTCCGTCATTCGGCCAGTGGACTTATGGCATCTTCGGTGAAGACAAAGGAACCGATAACCAGATAGAGGTGAATGCCAATGACCGCTATACCCAGGATCGCTGGAAAGTACCTCATAGCGAAAGTGACAATTGGAAGTTCGAACGCATCTATCGTATTAATTTCTTTTTGTCTGAAGCACTTCCCAAATTCGGTGAGGACATGAGCGGTTCACAAAATACAATTTCCGGGAGTGTAGCCACCATCAAGCACTATATCGGAGAAATGTACTTCCTGCGTGCTTACGAGTACTTTAAGAAGCTCCAGTTGTTCGGCGACTTCCCGATTATCAACCAACCGCTTGCCGATGAGATGGAAGCTCTCCGTGAAGCCAGCAAACGTTTTCCGCGTAATGAAGTGGCACGTTTCATCATTTCCGATCTTGACAAGGCTTATGCCTATATGAGTGATGTCGATATGGCGACGACCCGTATCAATAAGGATGTTGCGATGCTGGTTAAGTCACGTGTGGCACTGTTCGAGGCTACTTGGTTGCAGAATTTCAAGGGTACGGCATTCGTACCTGGTGGAGAAGGCTGGCCGGGGGCATCTCTTCACAACAATTATCAGTATCCGAGCGGAAACATTGATAATGAAGTGAAGTACTTCTTGGAACAGGCCGTAGAGGCTTCCAAACTTGTAGCAGATAAATACAAAGGGAGTTTGACGGAGAATACCGGTGTGTTGCAACAATCAGCTGATGACCCGTCAAATCCTTACTTTGATATGTTTGCACAAGAAGACCTTTCGGATGTGAAGGAAGTACTGTTGTGGCGCCAGTATGCCCGCGGACTCTCTACTCATAACATCAATGCCGCTGCCGGACGTGGTAATTACCGTATCGGTCTGACCCGTGGATTCGTACAGAATTTCCTGATGAAGGATGGTACTCCGGTTTATGCTCACGGTTCTTATGCGGATGGTGACGGCTATTATATGGGCGACAAGACGGTTGCTGATGTACGTGTAAACCGTGACCCGCGTCTCAGTATCTTCCTGAAAGAACCGGGACAGAAGAACATCCTTTTTGAAGTTGATAATAATGAAGGTACGGAAGTTGTGATGGAAGAGCCCTATCCGGCCATTACGAGTGGTGACGGTGAGCGTGGCTATGCTACCGGCTATGCATTGCGCAAGGGTGGTTCATTCAACCGTAAGTATTATGCCAATGGCGGTGGTTATACGGCAGCTGTATGTTTCCGTGCGGCTGAGGCTCTGCTGAATTATATGGAAGCAAGTTATCTGCTCAATGGAACGCTGGATGCTACGGCTCGTGAATATTGGACTGTACTTCGTCAACGTGCCGGCATCAGTACTGATTTTGACAAGACTATCGCTGCAACGGACATGAGCAAGGAGGCTGAAAATGATTGGGGAGCCTATACGGGTGGAAGTGTCATCTCTGACAAGACTCTGTATAATATCCGTCGTGAACGTCGTTGCGAGTTCCTGGCTGAAGGTCTTCGCTACATGGACTTGTGCCGTTGGCGTTCTATGGACCAACTGATGACTGCTCCCAGCCATCTGGAAGGTATGCATTTGTGGAATACTCCGATGGAGGACTGGTATCTGGATGATAATGGAAAATCCATTTTGGTTGCTGACGGGACAGACAAGGCTAATGTCTCATCGAAAGACAAGAGTGAGTATCTCCGTCCGTTCGAGAGAAGCAGCAACCAGTCTGCCTATAACGGCTGTACTTGGAAGATGGCACACTATTTGAATCCTATCATGATCAAGCAATTCCAGTTGACAGCCACTTCGGGAGCGGATGTATCGACTTCCATTCTTTACCAGAATCCTTATTGGCCGGTGGTAGCTGACCAGCCGGCTGAGAAATAAAGGCATTTTTCAATAGGTATTTGATTTAGGGGGTAGGATACACTTTCCGGTGAGAAGGCGTCCTGCTCCCTTCTTTATAAATAGAAACAAGACAGAGTATGACTAATTTTAATTTCAAGTTTTTAGGGGCATGGTTGGTTATCGTAGCGTCAATCACCGGCCTACAGGCACAAAATGATTTCACCTTAAAGGGAAAGGACGAAATGGTTCCGGCCGGAGTGTGGAACGATGTAAACGGGGAGTATATTAATGCACACGGTGGTGGTATACTGTTATTTGACAGTAAATATTATTGGTTCGGTGAACACCGTCCGGCAAAGGGATTCTCTACGGAAGTGGGAGTAACTTGCTACTCTTCTACCGATTTATGTAACTGGAGATACGAGGGGGTGGCCTTGTCTGTATCGGAAGAAGCGGGCAATGAAATAGAGAAAGGCTGTATTATGGAACGTCCCAAGGTGATTTACAACAAAAGGACGAAGAAATTTGTCATGTGGTTTCATTTGGAGCTGAAGGGTAAAGGCTATGAGGCTGCCCGTGCGGGAGTGGCTGTCAGTGATTCTCCGACGGGACCTTATCGTTTTGTTTCTTCGAGTCGTGTCTGCCCTGGAATATTTCCGCTGAATATGACGGAGGAAGAACGGGACATGCAGTGGAATATGGAACAGTTTGAAGAATGGTGGACACCCGAGTGGAGAGAGGCTGTAAATAAGGGGTTATTCGTGAAGCGTGACTTGGAGGGCGGACAGATGTCCCGTGACATGACATTGTATGTTGACGATGATGGGATAGCTTATCATATCTACTCTTCGGAAGAGAATCTGACCTTGCAAATAGCCGAACTGACAGATGACTATCAAGGACATTCCGGAAAATATGTCCGTCTCTTTCCGGGGGGACACAATGAGGCACCGGCCATCTTCAAGAAAGATGGCACTTACTGGATGATAACTTCCGGTTGTACCGGCTGGGCGCCCAATGCGGCGCGTCTGTT
>ENA-OPEC01001124-OPEC01001124.1-human-gut-metagenome-genome-assembly--contig:-NODE-1124-length-19704-cov-8.698712_pt1 | contig 19704 bp, 19 predicted proteins | sample MGYA00241622_ERZ501507 | MGnify/ENA primary metagenome ERZ501507 (study PRJEB25962, sample SAMEA2042582) | human gut metagenome | biome: human gut; feature: human-associated habitat; material: faeces... | reverse complement strand
TAGAATTGCAATACGGCATAACAAGAAAACAGGAGCTTCCCGTTACTGGTTCAACGGCTCCGTATGCATACCGATATTCACGAATGTGATGGCAAGGTACCGATGGACGAATGCCCTTTTCACACCAGCAGTATTTGGGCTTATTGATTCGTCCGAATCCTGCTTCATCCTGGAACATAAGTCGTACTTCTTGATGTGGATGACCAGACTTGTTTACATAATCCTTTAGTTCGCCGATTCGCTTGTTAATTTTTTTGAGGTTTCGATGACCTCATCACTGGCTTTCTTCGGATGCTTGCTCCTTGGCATGACTTTCCTCCAACCGTGGCGGTGGAGGACGTAATAGATCTGTGATGTCCCTATGGAATGGCCTACAGCTTCCCGATATGCAGTCTCAATATCATGCACCGATACCGTTTTTCCTGCATTTGAAGCCTGACGAAACGGTTCCAGAAGCGCTTCCTCTTCTGCATAACTCAGATTCCGGTGGTTTCCGTGATAGTGGCTTTCTGTGATACTTGCAAGACCGTTGGCTTTATATCGGGAAACCAGCACGGTAATATATTGCGTGTGGAAGCCGGTTTTTTCACGAATTTCTTTGTTCTGCTTCCCTTCTGCTCGCATCTCAAGTGCCGCCAGTCTTTTTTCAACATTCTTGTCTCGATTCTTTTTCCTCGCAGCCTTGATTTCTTGCGTTTCCTCAAGCGTGAAAGTGTATCTTTTCATTTCTCATCACCATCTTCATTATACATCAACAGTGATAAATTATCAACCTTTTTAAAAAGATATTAGTATAAGAACGCTGCGTCGCTTTCGCCCATCTGTCGTGCATGCGCAGAGATTTCGTTGTGGTATTCCGGCGTTACCCGCAAGCGCATTTCAATGTACTTTGCCTGATATTTCAACATGGCTTTTTTCTGAGCTTGTGTTGTTTGCTTCTTTTCTTGCGCTTGTGGCATAGAATCCCTATCTTTCTGTATTCATGAAATGTTTACATTTAACATGGAAATATCCACTTGATATATAAGCTTATATATATTATGCCAATGTCAACAAGTAAGAAACGTAGCAGTGTGCAAGAGGTTCCAGCTCCTGCACACCTGCACAGGTGTTACGGGCACCCGCACAGCAGAGAACTGCGCTACAAGGATATTATAACGGTCAGCATAGCATTTCGCAATCCCCCATTTGTGTAATCGTTCGTTCCTTGACAGCTCTTTTTGCCGCTATGCAGGGCCAGACCTGCATGGCGGTTTTTAGCTTGTTAGGGAGCAAGAAAATATAACAAATGGAGGATTCAACATACAGAATGGATTTGTGTGCGCGAGAAAGGGGCGGAGCGTCTCGTCGAGCTGCTTGTTGATGGCGACGAAGCCGCAGAAATCCTTGATGCAGAACTGGACGCCGTGTACCTCGGACAGATAGTGCAGGTATTGCCCGATTTTTTCGAACGAGATCGGCATATAACCACCCCATTTTATCATCTTTCTGAAGTGCAGCTAGAACGGAAGTATGGTCAAGTTACAGTGCGGATTTGTCCAGAAATCATGCAGAAAATTCAATGCAGAAGGCAGAAAAACTTGCTATGATAGGCACAACGATAAGAAATATCGCAGGAAAAAAGATATTTGATAGTAAAAACGCACAATTTGTGATGTCATGATCTGTGCACATCTTACAAAAGCTGAACTGCAAAAAGTATGTGCAATCGAGGTACAGGTGGTATCATGCAGACGATGAGAACACAGTTGGCAGTGATCGGTGGCGGCCCGGCGGGCGTCTGCGCGGCGATCGCGGCGGCGCAGCGCGGCGTACAGACCGCGCTGGTGACGGACAGACCGGTTCTGGGCGGGAACTCGAGCAGTGAGATCCACGTCTGGACGCGCGGCGCGACCGGCGCGGGCAATCTCTGGGCGGAGGAAATGGGCGTGTGGGGCGAGCTGAAGCTCGAGAACCTCTACCGCAATTCCGATGCGAACCCGGTCTTCCGGGATGAGACGCTTCTGGACGCGGTGCTGCGCGAGAAAAATCTGACGCTCCTGCTCAACACAGAGATCTACGAGGTGGAGCTGGACGGGGGGCGCGTCGCGGCACTGCGCGGCGTGCAGCAGAGTAGCGAGCGGCAGTTTCATATTGAAGCGGACTATTTCATCGACGCGACCGGCGACGGCACGGTCAGCGCAAAGGCAGGCGTTCCGTTTTCGGTCGGAAACGGAAACCATGAAACGCTCGGCAATTCCATTCTCTATTACACGCGCAGGGAAGATCATCCCGTCTCCTTCATTGCACCGGATTACGCCTACGATATGTCACATATTGAGAAGATCCTCGGCTGCGGCGGGCGCATCATCAACGAACGGATGAGCGGCAGCGATTGCTGGTCGTTTGAGGCGAATCCGCTGGTCAGCCTCGCGGTCTGTGAGCGCGCCCGCATCGGCTTCCTCTGCGGACAAACAGGGGAGCCGGAGGTGTATGAGCCGCGCGCGTGGTATCCGGATGCGGCGCTTTACGGCGCGGAGCAGCTCGTCTCCGGGGATAGCCGCCCGTGGGGCGGTGTGAACGCATGGATCGCCGCGCCGGAGGACGCGGAACCGTGGGCAGAGCTGCGGTGGGCCGCTCCGGCCTGCGAAATTTGGTAAATCCCGAAAATGCGCCCCAATATCTGGACATATTTTCGGCAAAACGGAGAAAAAGGAAAACCGGAACAAAATTTCTTTTCATCCACCCAGGCACGTGATATACTCGGAATATCAAGAGAAAAAAGGAGGAAGCCGGGATTGAGTGAATTGCTGCGCATGGAGCACATCAGCAAACGGTTCGGCAACTTTTACGCCAATCAGGACATCAATTTCTCCGTCGCCAAGGGCGAGGTACATACGCTCCTCGGAGAGAACGGCGCGGGGAAATCGACGCTCATGAATATCCTCATCGGCCTCTACCAGCCCACTGAGGGCAAGATCTTTCTGAACGGGCAGGAGGTCCGCATCGAATCGCCGAGCCAGGCGGTCAAGCTTGGCATCGGCATGGTGCATCAGCACTTCATGCTCGTCGAGGCGATGACCGTCTTTGACAACATCATCCTCGGCGACAAACACGCCAAGGGCCTATTTATCGACCGCGCGGCCCGCAGAAAGGAGATCGAGGCGCTTTCGGAAAAATACGGCCTCGACGTCCAGCTCGACAAGCTCATCACGGAGATCTCCGTCGGCGAACAGCAGCGCACCGAGATCCTCAAGGCCCTCTACCACGGGGCCGAGTTGCTGATCCTTGACGAGCCCTCCGCCGCCCTGACCGACATCGAGGTCGAGGGACTGTTCGCCATCATGCAGAAGCTTGTCGGCGAGGGCAAATCCATCATCTTCATCAGTCATAAAATGCGCGAGGTGCTCCGCATCTCCGACCGCATCACCATTCTCCGCCTCGGCAAGGTCGTCGGCACGGTCGACCGCGCCGAGACCGACGGCCAGAAGCTCGCCGGCATGATGATTGGCAAAGAGCTGACCGAGTCACACTATGAAAAGGTCGACGCCTCCGGCCATGAGATCGTCGCGGAGCTCGACCATGTGGACTATAACAAGGAGAGCAAGCACAGCGGCCTCGCCGATCTGTCGCTCCGCATCCACGCCGGAGAGATCGTCGGCGTCGCGGGTGTCGACGGCAACGGCCAGACCCAGCTGGCCCAGCTCATCACCGGCGTCATCGCCCCGGAGAGCGGCACGGTCCGGCTCAAGGGTGACCGCGTCGCCGTCTTCGACCCGAACGGCTTCATCGAGCACGGCGTCAGCCACGTCCCCGAGGACCGCAACCTGCAGGGCCTGATCGGCGATATGTCGATCGCGGAAAATCTTGTCCTCAAGGACACCGACGATCCGCGCTTCAGCCACGGTCATGGTTTGCGCCTGAACAAGCGCGCCATCCACGCCTACGCGCAGTCCATGATGGAAAAATATGATGTCCGCGCCACCTCTGACAGCCAGAGCGTGCGCGAGCTGTCCGGCGGCAACCAGCAGAAGGTCATCATCGCCCGCGAGCTCGAGAGCGGCCCGTCCGTCCTCGTCATGGCGCATCCTACGCGCGGCCTCGACATCGGCGCGACCAGCTTTGTCCACGACCAGATGATCGCCGCCCGCGCCCGCGGCGTCGGCATTCTGCTCATCAGCGCCGACTTTGACGAGATCCTCGAGATGTCCGACCGGATCGTCGTCTGCTTCGAAGGCCGCATCATGGGCGAATTCTCCGGCAGCAAGCCGCCGATCAACGAGATCAGCCTGGCCATGACCGGTAAGTGAGGGGGAGAGGTATGGGAAAAGTGAAAAAAGCGTTCGGCGCGTTTCTTGTGCCGCTGCTGTCCGTTCTGCTCGCGTTCCTGATCGGTGGTATCATCATGGCTGCCCTCGGCGCGAACCCGTTCCTTGCCGTGAAGTTCCTGTTCCAGGGCGCGTTCGGCTCCAAGGCCGGCATCGGTACCACGCTCACCAAGGCCACGCCCCTGATCTTCACGGCCCTCTGCGCCTGCTTCGCGTATAAGTGCGGCGTGTTCAACCTCGGCGGCGAGGGGCAGTTCCTGATGGGCTCCATCGCCGCGTTCCTGACCTGCTATTTCACCGGCCTGACCGGCTTTGCCGGCGTGCTGCTCGCGCTGCTGGCCGGCGCGGTGGCCGGCGGCTTCTGGGGCATGATTCCCGGCGTGCTGAAAATCGGCCGCGGGCAGAACGAGATGATCATCTCCATCATGCTCAACTATGTCGCCACGCTCTTCATGGGCGTCATCTACACCAGCTGGATCCGCGATGCCTCCGTCCCGCAGACACCCGCCATCGCCGATGAGGTGCATCTTCCGCGCATCATCACCGGGATGCGCTTCACTTGGGGATTTGTGATCGCGGTCGCGGTCGGCCTGATCCTCTATTATGTCCTGTTCTGGACGAGCGCGGGCTTCCGCCTGCGCGCCGTCGGCTGCAACCTCACGGCCAGCCGCTTCAACGGCATTCCCGTCAAGCGCTTTATGCTCGCCAGCTTCATTGTCTCCGGCGCGATTGCCGGTCTCGGCGGCGGCGCGGAGCTGCTCGGTACGCAGTTCCGCCTCATCAACGGCTACGGCGCGGGCTACGGCTTCGACGGCGTGGCGATGGCCCTCATCGGCCAGCTGCACCCGATCGCGACGATGGTCGTCGCGCTGTTTTTCGCGGTGCTCCGCGTCGGCTCCACCACCATGCAGGCCGCTACCGGCGTGCCCACCAGCGTGTCCGACATCATTCAGGCGCTTGTCATCGTCTTCTCCGTCGCTGGCATGGCGCTGACCAAGCTCCCGGAATTCCAGGCGTGGCGCAGCCGCGTCTTCCACGGCAGAAAGGCGGGTGAAGCGTAATGGATTGGATCTCGAGCCTCCTTCTTGCAACGGTCCGTCTCGCCATCCCCGTGCTGCTCATCTCCCTGGCTGAGCTCTACGGCCAGCGCGCGGGCATGGTCAACATCGGCCTCGAGGGCCTCGCCTCCATCGGCGCGCTCGTCGGCTTCCTCGTCTGCTATGTCACGGGATCGAACTGGCTGGGCCTGCTCTGCGGCGCGCTTGCGGGCGTGATCGTCAACATGATCTACGCGTTCTCCACGGTCACGCTCTGCGCCGACCATACCGTCTACGGCATGGCCGTCAACATCTTCGCCCCGGCGCTCGCGTCCTTCATCTACCGCGTCTACTTCGGCACCGGGTCCGACCTCAAGCAGATCACCACCATGTCCTCCGTCGCCATCCCCGGCCTGAAGGACATCCCGGTGCTCGGGCCGCTGCTCTTCGACCAGAGCCCGATGGTCTATCTCACATTCCTGCTCGTCCTCTTCACGGCCATCTTCTTCGGCAAGACCCGCGCGGGCCTGAGCTATAAGGCCGTCGGCGAGAATCCGCAGGCCGCCGCCACGCTCGGCATCCCGGTCGTCGGCGTGAAGTACCTCGCCTGCGTGATCTGCGGCGCCCTGTCCGGCATCGGCGGCGCGTACCTCACCACCTGCTATTCCAGCACCTATACCGATGGTATCGTCGCCGGGCGCGGCTTCATCGCGCTGGCCGCCGTCATCTTCGGCCGCTGGAACGCGGGCGGCATCCTGCTGGCCTGCCTGTTCTTCGGCTTCTGCGACGCGCTCCAGATCCGCCTCCAGGTCTCCGGCATCGCCATCCCGTATCAGTTCTTCCAGATGATCCCCTACGTGGCGACGGTCGTCGTCCTCACGCTCATCGGCGCCCGCCAGGCCGGACCCAAGGCCAACGGCAAGCCCTACCGCCGTGAACAGCGGTAAACCGGTAATAACGCTTCGGCGTTGTTATAAACTTATGGCAGAACCGCATTGTGCGCTGCTGCCGAATCCTAATATTCTATGGAGGATAAAAAATGAAAAAGATCATTGCAATGCTTCTGGCGCTTGTCATGCTCCTGTCGCTGGCGGCGTGTGCCGGTACTGCGAAGACCGACACCGCGGCTCCTGCGGACGACACCAGCACGACCGACACGACCGACACCGCCGCCGAACCGGCTGACACCACCGAGCCCGCCGACACGACCGCTGAACCCGTTGTCACGGAAGAGCCCACCGCTGCCACCAAGGCTGACGGCTCTGCCTATAAGGTCGCCATGATCTGCGACTCCAGCATCAACGACGGCGGCTGGGGCGCTGCCTGCTACAACGCCATGATCGCCGCGGCCGAAAAGATGGGCTGGGAGACCGAGGTCACCGACTCCATCTCACAGGACGCCTACTATGATTCCATCGTCGCCTACTGCACCCTCGGCTACGACATGATCTACGCCCCCGGCAACCAGTACACCGACGCCGTCCTGCAGGCGGCTGAGGAATATCCCGACGTGGCCTTCGCCCTGCTGAACGGTGCGGAAGATACCCCCGCCAAGGCCGTCAACGGCAACGTCTCCTCCCTGCTCCCGAACGCGCAGCAGATCGGCTGGATCGCGGGCGCCCTCGCCGGCCTCATGACCGAGAGCGGCAAGCTCGGCTTCATCGGCGGCATGGAGCTCGACACCACCAAGGGCAAGATCGCGGGCTTTGAAGAGGCGGCCAAGTACGTCGCCGAGCAGGAAGGCAAGACCGTCGAGCTGCTCAACGTCCCCTATGCCAACTCCTTCTCCGACGCCCCGAAGGGCAAGGAATTTGCCACTGAGCTGATCGCCCAGGGCGCTGACGTCTTCTTCGGCGACGCTTCCGCCGTCGACTCCGGCGCGCGCGAGGCCATCGACGCGGCCAACGCCGCCGCGGGCGAAGTCAAGATCTACGACATCGGACAGCCTGCCGACATCCTCGGCCAGAACGAGTGCATCATCTGCTCTCAGGTCACCGACAACTCCGCCATGATCGTCGCCTCCATGCAGGCTGTCATCGACGGTACCTTCGGCGGCGCGACGCTCTACGGCACGCTGCAGAACAACACCCTCTCCGCCGGCGCGCTGAGCGATCTTGTTCCCGCCGACGTGCAGGAGAAGTACCTCGCCTACATCGACCAGATGATCGCGGGCACGTTTATGCAGTAATCTCTTGCGGAACGCCCAAAGCGCCCGGCGGACCCTGTGTCCGCCGGGCACTTTCCCGTTTTCGGGCATTCTCGCCGGGAAATGCGGCTGCCGACCGGGGAAAACTGTCGATTTCTCCGGTTGACTCTTTTCCGATGCGTGTTATAATGTGGACTGTCTGAAACAATATAAAATTGTAGCGCCAAGGTGTCCGCCGCAAGGCGGGTGAAAAGGGAATCCGGTGAGAATCCGGAGCGATGCAGTCACTGTGTACGGGAGCGGACCTGCAAAGGAAGCGCCGGACCGGCCAGATGGCCGGTGTGTGCGTCCTTACCACTGGGAAACCGGGAAGGGCAGAGCCGCGAAGAACGAAGTCAGGAGACCTGCCTTGGCGTGGAATCTCAGATCCGCTGTCCACGGGTCGGCCTTCCTGCAAGTTTGTATGGTCTTCCGCTTTGGAAGACGACATTCGATACGGCTAGGGAGAACGGCTGCGCCAGCGCAGCCGTTTTTATATTTTTCAGAACATTTTAGAAAAGAGGTAGACCTCACATGAAAAAGACCCTCGCGCTCGTGCTCGCAGCCGTGATGCTGCTGAGCCTCCTCTCCGCCTGCAAGAGCAGCGCGGACGAGACCCCCACCGTAGACCCCGCAGAAACCGAACAGACCACTACCCCCGAAGAGACCACGCCCGCCGAGGAGCAGACTCCGGAAGAGCCGCAGCCCTCTCAGGAAGAGCTGGATCAGGCAGCCGCCGACAATGTCGCCGCCCTGATCGACGCGATCTATGTCCAGTCCCGCACCGATGAGACCGACGCCCAGTGCGAAGCGGCCAAGGCCGCCTGGGACGCCCTGACCGATGCGCAGAAGGAGCTCGTCGAAGGCGACGAGGCCAGCCCCGATTACTTCGGCCTCGATACCGGCGACGCTTCGCTCGACGATGCGCGCAATCAGGATGAGATTGGCGAGAACGAGCTGCTCGTTGTCTCCTTCGGCACGTCCTACAATGACAGCCGTGTTGCCGACATCAAGGGCATCGAAGACGCCCTGCAGGAAGCGAACCCCGACTGGTCCGTCCGCCGCGCCTTCACCGCGCAGATCATCATCAACCACGTGCAGGCCCGTGACGGCGAGAAGATCGACAACATGACCCAGGCGCTCGACCGTGCAGTTGCCAATGGCGTGAAGAATCTCGTGGTCCAGCCGACGCACCTGATGCATGGCGCAGAGTATGACGAGATGTGCGAAGCCATCGAGCAGTATAAGGACAAGTTTGAATCCGTCTCCATTGCCGAGCCGCTGCTTGGCGAAGTCGGCTCCGACGCTACCGTCATCAATGCCGACAAGGAAGCTGTTGCCAAGGCCATCACCGCTGCGGCTGTTGCCGATTCCGGCTTCGAGAGCCTTGATGCCGCCAAGGACGCCGGTACCGCGTTCGTGTTCATGGGTCACGGCACCGCACACGTTGCCAAGGTGACGTACAGCCAGATGCAGACCCAGATGCAGAACCTCGGCTATGAGAACGTCTTCATCGGCACCGTCGAGGGCGAGCCGGAAGAGACCGCCTGCGAGGCTGTCATCGAGGCCGTCAAGGCTGCGGGCTATACCAATGTCGTGCTGCGCCCGCTGATGGTCGTCGCCGGCGACCACGCCAACAACGATATGGCTGGTTCCGAGGAAGATTCCTGGAAGACCATGTTCGAAGCCGCTGGCTTCACCGTCGACTGCCAGATCCACGGCCTCGGCGAGATCGCCGATGTGCAGGCGCTCTATGTCGCCCACACCAAGGCTGCGATCGACTCGCTGAACGCCTAATTTGACTTAAACTGAGCTCCGGGGTGGGGAAGACCTGCCCCGGAGCCAAGCGCCATTCAGGAGGAACCATCATGAAAAAGACCATCGCCCTTGCGCTCGCTGCGCTGATGCTGCTCGCGCTGCTGACCGCCTGCGCGGCCAAGCCCGCAGAGACCGAACCTGCAGAGCTGGAACAGACCGTGCAGACCGAACAGCCCGCCGAACCCGAAACCGACGAGACTGCGGAGGATGCGGATGCGTCCGCCGAAGAAGAGACGCCCGCCGAACCGGCCCTGCCCGACGGCGTCTATACTGCCGACTTCAACACCGACAGCTCCATGTTCCATGTCAATGAGGCCTGCGACGGCAAGGGCACGCTCACCGTCGAAAACGGCGAGATGACTATCCACGTCAGCCTTGCGGGCACCAGCATCCTCAACCTCTTCCCCGGCGTCAAGGAAGACGCGGAAAAGGAAGGGGCCGAGCTGCTCCAGCCCACCACCGACACCGTTACCTATTCCGACGGCCTCTCTGACGAGGTCTTCGGCTTCGACATCCCCGTTCCTACGCTGGACGAGGAATTTGACCTCGCGCTCATCGGCAAGAAGGGCACGTGGTATGACCACAAGGTCTCCGTCTCCAACCCCGTTCCCGTTGAGGAATCCGGCAAGACCGTCGACGATCTCGCCCTGGCCGACGGCACCTACACCGCCGAGCTGACCTTCGCAGGCGGCTCCGGCAAGGCTTATATCCAGTCTCCCTGCACGCTGACCGTCGCGGACGGCAAGGCCGTGGCTACCGTCGTCTGGAGCAGCAGCAAATATGACTACATGCTCGTGGACGGCGAACGCTATGACGTCCTCACGACCGAGCCCGGCTCCACATTTGAGATCCCCGTCGCGGCCTTTGACACCGAGCTCACGGTCATCGGCGACACCACCGCGATGAGCACCCCGCATGAGATCGAGTACACGCTGAACTTCGATTCTGCGACGCTGACCGCTGCCGAATGAAGAAGCTCTTTATAGCGCTCCTCGCCGCGCTGCTGCTGGCCTTCGCGGCCTGCGCCGCGCCGCAGCAGGAGACCGCCGCGCCGGAACCGGCGCAGAGCGAGCCGGCAAGCGCGGTTTCGTGGGACGACCTGACGTTTGACCGGACGCTCCCGCTTCAATACGCCACGCAGTTTTCTGTTTCCTACGCGGGCGAGGACTATACGCGCCTCACGATCGGCGACGATCAAACATTCCTCATCGTCGCCGGGGACGCGCCCGTGCCGGACGGCGTCCCCGCGGATGTGACCGTCCTGACCCGGCCCCTTTCGCACATCTATCTGGTCGCGACCGCTGCGATGGACTATTTCCGGCAGCTGGACGCCATTGACGCCATCGCCCTCAGCGGCCAGAAGGAGGCGGATTGGTATATCGACGAGGCCAAGGCCGCGATGCAGGCCGGGACGATGGTCTACGCGGGCAAATATTCTGCCCCAGACTATGAGACGATCCTCGCTGCGGGCTGCGACCTTGCCATCGAGAACACGATGATCTACCATACGCCCGAGGTCATCGAGCAGCTCGAGCGCATCGGCGTCCCCGTGCTCATCGAGCGCTCAAGCTACGAGCCGGAGCCGCTGGGCCGCATGGAGTGGCTGAAGCTCTATGCCGCCCTGCTCGGCAGAGAGGACGCGGCCTGCGCATATTATGATGACCTCATCGCCGCGCTCGCGCCCGTGCTCGACCAGGAGCCGACGGGCCAGACCGTCGCGTTCTTCTACATCACGACGTCCGGCGCAGTCAATGTCCGCAAATCCGGCGACTATATCGCCAAGGCCATCCGTATGGCGGGCGGCGAGTATGTCTCGTTCGACGAGAGCGGCGAGGAAAACGCCCTGTCCACAATGACCATCCAGATGGAGTCCTTTTACGACACCGCCCTGGACGCCGACGTCCTCATCTACAACAGCACCATCGACGGCGGGATTACCTCCATCGATGAGCTGCTCGCCAAAAGTCCGCTGTTTGCGGATTTTAAAGCCGTCCAGACCGGCAATGTCTGGTGTATCACGAAAAACTTCTATCAGGAATCGCTCGCCCTCGGCGACATGATCCTCGACGTCCACGCCGTTTTGAACAACCCGGACGCCGCCGATCTCCGGTTCCTAAAAAAATTATCATAACAGGAGGAGCAGCATGGAACATACCCGCAAACTTCACACATGGGGCGGTTTCCTGCTGCTCCTCGTCCTGCTTGTTACCTTTTTGATCTGGAATCTTCTCGCGGGCAGCGTCCGGCTCCCCGCGTCTGAAATATGGGCGGTTCTCCACGGCGGCGGCGACCTCACGCAGCGCCGCATCCTGCTGAATATCCGCCTGCCCCGCTTGCTTGCGGCGATGATTCTCGGCGGCGCCCTCTCCGTCTCGGGCTTCCTGCTGCAGACGTTTTTCCACAATCCAATCGCCGGGCCCTTCGTCCTCGGCATCTCGTCCGGGGCCAAGTTCACGGTCGCGGTCACGATGATCCTGCTGCTCAGCCGGGGCGTCACGTCGTCCTCCGCCGCGCTGATCGCAGCGGCCTTTGTCGGCGCGATGCTCTCAATGGGCTTTGTCCTGCTCATCTCGCGGCGCGTCCGCCGGATGAGCCTGCTCGTCGTCTGCGGCGTGATGATCGGCTATATCTGCTCCGCGCTGACGGACTTTCTCGTCACGTTTGCCGACGACAGCAACATTGTCAACCTGCACAACTGGTCCCTCGGCTCCTTCTCCGGCATGAGCTGGGACAATGTCCGCACGATGGCCGTGGTCTGCGGCAGGGCCCTGATCCTGACGTTCCTGCTCTCCAAGCCCCTCCGGGCCTATCAGCTGGGCGAGGTCTACGCGCAGAATCTCGGCGTGCCGCTGCGCGCGTTCCGTGCGGCGCTGATCTTACTTTCCAGTGTGCTCTCCGCCTGCGTCACGGCCTTTGCCGGCCCGATCTCCTTCGTCGGCATCGCCGTGCCGCACCTGATGAAGTCCCTTTTTAAGTCCGCAGAGCCGCTTTTGATGATCCCGGCCTGTTTCCTCGGCGGCGGCGCGTTCTGCCTGTTCTGCGACCTCATCGCGCGCACGGCCTTCGCGCCCACCGAGGTCAGCATCAGCTCCGTCACAGCGGTCTTCGGCGCGCCGGTCGTCATCTATATGATGCTCCACAGAAAGGGGGCGCAGTGATGGATTATCTGCAAACCGATGCCCTGTCCGTCGGCTACAACGGCAAGACGCTCATCTCCAAGGTCGCCCTCTCGGTACAGCGCGGCAGGATCGTCACGCTCATCGGCCCGAACGGCTCCGGCAAGTCGACCATCCTCAAGACCATCATCGGCCAGCTTCCGTCCATTTCCGGCTCAGTCTTCCTCGACGGCGCGGACATGCGCAGCCGCAGCCGGGGCGACGTCGCCCGCCGCATGGCCATCCTGATGACGGCCCGCATGGACCCCGAGCTCATGACCTGCCGCGACGTCGTCAGCACCGGCCGCTATCCCTACACCGGCCATCTCGGCGTCCTCCGCCCGGAGGACAAGGCCATCGTCGAGCAGAGCCTCCGCGAGACCGACGCGCTCGACTTTGCCGACCGGCCCTTCCAGTCCATCAGCGACGGCCAGCGGCAGCGCGTCCTGCTTGCCCGGGCCCTCTGCCAGCAGCCGGAGCTCATCGTCCTCGACGAGCCGACGAGTTTTCTCGACATCCGCTATAAGCTGGAGCTGCTGACCATCCTCAAGCGCATGGTGCGCGAGGAGCACCTCGCCGTCCTCATGTCCCTGCACGAGCTGGATCTTGCTGCCCGCGTCTCCGATACCGTCGTCTGCGTCGCGGGCGACCGGATCGACCGCGTCGGCCCGCCCTCGGAAATTTTCACGCCCGACTATATCGCGGCGCTCTATCGCATGGAGCCGGGAAAATACGATCCCTGCTTCGATTCCTTGGAATTTGCCCCCGGAGGTGCCAGATGAGCGAACAAACCGGAACCTTCTATGCCGTCTCCGTCGGGCCCGGCGACCCGGAGCTGCTGACGCTCCAGGCCGTCCGCGTTCTGGAGAATACGCCCGTCATCGCCGCGCCGCAGACGGCGTCCGGCCAGATGCTCGCGCTCGACATCGCGCGCGGCGCGGTCGATTTGACCGGAAAATCCGTTCTGCCGCTCCGATTCACGATGTCGCATGACGCTGCCGCCCGGGCGGAAAGCTATCGCGCGGCGGCGTCCGCCGTCGAGGCCGAGCTGCGGCAGGGAAGAGACGTTGCGATGGTCAACCTCGGTGACGTCGCCCTCTTCGCTACGGCGTATTACATCTTCGCGGAGATCGAGCGGGACGGGTTTCCGGCCAGAATGCTCCCAGGCGTGACGAGCGTCGCCGCCGTGGCGGCCCGCCTCGGGCAGAGCCTGACCGAGATGGAGCAGCCGCTCCACATCCTTCCGGCGAGCTGCGATCTGGATGCGGCGCTGGCCCTCCCGGGCACGAAGGTGCTGATGAAATCCGGCTCCGCCATCCACGAGACCGTTGCAGCGCTGGGGCGCGCGGGTCTGTTGAAGCGGGCCTCGATGGTCGCCGACTGCGGCCTGCCCAGCGAGCGGGTCTTCCGCGATCTGCGGGAGATCCCGGAAAATGTCAGCTATTTTGCCACCATTCTTGTCCGATCGGAGTGAGCCTATGCAGCAAAATCTTCCGCGTCTGATCCTCGCCGGGACGAACAGCGGCTGCGGCAAGACGACCGTGACCTGTGCCGTTTTGCAGGCGCTCGTGAACCGCGGCCTTTCAGTCGCCGCCGCGAAATGCGGCCCCGATTATATTGACCCGATGTTCCATAGCCGCATCATCGGGGCCAAAAGTTCGAATCTCGATCCGTTTTTCTTCGACGAAAATACGCTTCGCTTCCTCCTCGCGCAGAATGCCTCCGGCTGTGATGTCACAGTCATTGAGGGCGTCATGGGCTATTACGACGGCCTCGGCCTGACCAGTACGCGCGCCAGCACCTACGAACTCGCGCAGAAGACGGTCTCGCCCGTGGTCCTCGTTGTGAACGCGCGCGGCGCGGCACTCTCGGTGCTGGCGTCGGTACGCGGCTTTCTGGACTTTCTGCCGGACGACCACATCTGCGGCGTCATCCTCAACGGCTGCACCGCGATGACCTACGCGCCGCTCGCGCGTGTGCTGGAAGACCGCCTTGGTGTCAAGGCGTGCGGCTTTCTGCCGAATCTGCCGGACTGCGCGCTGAAAAGCCGCCATCTCGGCCTTGTGACTGCGGCGGAGGTCGCAGATCTGCGCGAAAAAATGCAGCGTCTCGCCGCTGAGGCCGAGCAGACGATCGATCTGGACGCGCTGCTGACCATCGCGCGCGAAGCGCCAGCGCTGGACGTTGTGCCGCCGACGCTTCCGGCGCCCGGCGCACCGGTGCGCATCGGTGTTGCGCGGGACAATGCGTTCTGCTTTTACTATGAAGACAGCCTCGGCCTGCTCCGGACGGTCGGCGCGGAGCTCGTGCCGTTTTCTCCGCTCTCTGACAGCGCCTTGCCCGCCGGACTCGACGGCCTCTATCTCGGCGGCGGCTATCCGGAGCTCTATGCCGCGCAGCTGAGCGAAAATCGCTCCATGTGCAGCAGCGTCCGCGCCGCGCTGGAGGCGGGGCTGCCCTCCATTGCCGAATGCGGCGGCTTTATGTACCTGACAGAGGCTATCGGGGAGCATCCGATGGTGGGCTTTCTGCCGGGGCGCTGCTTCGACGCCGGGAAGCTCGCACGCTTTGGCTACGTCACGCTGACGGCCGAGCGGGACAACCTGCTCTGCCGCGCGGGCGGATCCATCCCTGCACACGAATTCCACCACTGGGATGCGGAGCAGACCGGAGACGCCTTCACGGCGGCGAAGCCCTTCGGCCGCAGCTGGCCGTGCGTCTTCGCCACGGACACCCTCTACGCGGGCTATCCGCATTTCCATTTTTACGCGAATCCATCCTTTGCCGTCCGCTTTCTGGACGCGTGCCGAAAGGGGAAACACCATGCTGGAACAGATCAGACCGATGGACATTGAGCGCCGCAGCTTCGAGATCATCACCGAGCTGCTGGGAGACCGTAAGCTCGACCCTGAAAACGAGCTCGTCATCAAGCGCGCCATCCACACGACTGCCGACTTTGACTATGCCGACAATCTCGTCTTCTCCGACCACGCGGTCACGAAGGGGATCGAGGCGCTGCGCGCCGGCTGCGACATCGTCACCGATACGCAGATGGCGAAGGCCGGCATCAACAAGACCATTCTGGCCTCCCTCGGCGGGGAAGTCCACTGCTTCATGTCCGATCCGGACGTTGCCGCGGAGGCAAAAGCGCGCGGCGTCACCCGCGCCATCGTCTCGATGGAGCGGGCCGCGCAGCTGCCGAAGCCCTGCATCTTTGCCATCGGCAACGCGCCGACGGCCCTTGTCTCGCTCGAGGCCCTGATGGAAGCGGACAAGCTGCACCCGGCGCTCATCATCGGTGTGCCGGTCGGCTTCGTCAACGTCATTGAGAGCAAGGAGCTCGTCATCGCGAACTGCCGCGCGCCCTATATCGTCGCGCGCGGGCGCAAGGGCGGCAGCAATGTCGCCGCCGCGATCTGCAACGCGATGCTCTACCAGATCCGGCGCTGAGATGGAAGAATACGTCATCAAGGACGGAAAAAAGCTCCGTCTCGGCTATACGACCGGCTCCTGCGCCCGCCGCGAAAGCGGCGGCCTGGATGCTCCTGACCGGCCACGAAAAACGAACCATCGATCTGCTCACGCCAAAGGGCGTCTCCCTGACGCTGGACGTGCTCGAGATCATGAGAACCCCCGATGCCGTCTCCTGCGCCATCCGCAAGGACAGCGGCGACGATCCGGACGTCACGCACGATACCCTCGTGTTTGCAGCCGTCCAACGCACGGAAACACCCGGCGTCACGATCGACGGCGGCGCGGGCGTGGGCCGCGTGACGAAGCGCGGGCTCGACCAGCCGGTCGGCGCTGCGGCCATCAACTCCGTCCCGCGCCGCATGATCCGCGAAAACGTCGAAGAGGTCATGCGCCTCTGCGATTATTGCGGCGGCCTGGCCGTCATGATCTCTGTGCCGGAGGGCGAGGCGCTCGCAAAAAAGACCTTCAACCCCCGCCTCGGCATTGTCGGCGGCATTTCCATCCTCGGTACGACCGGCATCGTCGAGCCGATGAGCGAGCAGGCCCTCGTCGACACCATCCATGTCGAGCTGCGGCAGCGTCGGGCGAACGGCGCGGACTATGTCCTGCTCACGCCGGGCAACTATGGCGCGGATTTCATCCGCGCGTCCATCGGCCTCGACCCGCGCACCGCCGTTTTGACCAGCAATTTCATTGGCGACGCGCTGGAGCATTGCCGTGCGCTCGGCTTCCGCGGTGCGCTGCTCGTCGGGCACATCGGCAAGCTCGTGAAGCTCGCGGGCGGCATGTGGAACACACACTCGAAGTGCGGCGACTGCCGCATGGAGCTCATCGCGGCGCATGCCGCCGCCCTTGGCCTCCCGCCCGCGCGCGTGGAGGAGGTGCTGGACTGCGCGACGTGTGACGATGCGCTCCGCATCCTGAAAGAAGAACAGTTATATGACGCGGTGCTGGCCCGCCTCGCGGAGCGCATCGAGTTTCATCTTGCGCACAAGTGCGGCGAGATGGCCGCCGGCGCGATCGTATTTTCCAAAGAATATGGCCTCCTGTGCCGGACCAGCCGTGCGCAGGAGCTGCTGGGAACCATTATGGAGGGATAACTATGGTACATTTTGTCGGCGCCGGGAGCGGCGCACCGGACCTCATCACCGTGCGCGGCGCGCGGCTGCTCGGCGAGGCGGACATCGTCATCTATGCCGGGTCGCTCGTCAATCCAGCGCTGCTGGACGCTACGAAGCCGGGCTGTGAGATCCACGACAGCGCGAAAATGACGCTGGAGGAGGTCATTGCCGTCATCCGTCAGGCCGAGGCCGAGGGCAAGACCACTGTCCGTCTCCATACCGGCGACTCGAGCATCTATGGCGCTGTGCGGGAGCAGTTTGACGCGCTGGAAAAGCTGGGCATCGACTATGATGTCTGCCCCGGCGTCAGCGCCTTCTGCGGGGCCGCCGCGGCGCTCCGCGCGGAATATACGCTCCCGAACGTCAGCCAAACGGTCATCATCACGCGCGCACCCGGCCGCACACCCGTTCCCACCCGCGAGTCCATCCGCGCCCTCGCGGCCCACCACGCCACCATGGTCCTCTTCCTCAGTACGTCGCTGACAAAGCAGCTTCAGGCCGACCTGCTCGCGGGCGGCTACGAGGCGGAAACGCCGGCCGCCGTCGTTTACAAGGCGACGTGGCCAGAGGAGAAGATCTTCCGCTGCACCGTCGGCACGCTGCACGATACTGTCACGGCCAACGGCCTGACGAAGACGTCGCTGATCGTGGTCGGCGGCTGCCTCGGGGGCGACTATCTCCGTTCGCTGCTCTACGACCCCTCGTTCACGACCGAATTCCGCGAGGCTACAAAATGAACATTGCGATTTTCGCTTACAGCCGTACTGGATGCAAAACGGCGCGGCGTATCTGTATGGCGCTGCCGGAGGCGGAAACGCTTTGTTATGCGGTGCCGCGGCTGGCGGAGCCGGGATTTCTGCCGCTTGAAAAAGCGGTCTATGGCGCGGCGTTTTCGGAAATGGACGCGCTGATCTTTGTCGGTGCGGCTGGGATCGCGGTGCGGGAGATCGCGCCGTATGTCCGCGACAAACGGACGGATCCGGCGGTGCTCGGCCTCGACGAGCGGGCGAATTTCGTCATTCCGCTGCTCTCCGGGCACATCGGCGGGGCCAATGCGCTCGCCCGCAGGCTTGCCGCAGCGCTCGGCGCGACCGCCGTCGTCACCACGGCGACGGACGTGAACGGCAAATTTTCTGTCGACACCTGGGCGGCGGAGCACGGCTGCGCAATCTCCGATATGGGGGGCGCCAAACAGATTTCAGCGGAAATTTTAGAGCATTCTGTTCCGGTTTGCAGCGATTTTCCGATTCAAGGTCCGCTGCCGGACGGGCTGGTTTTGGGCGAGTCCGGCGAGCTCGGCATCTATGTCGGTTATCGGTGTTCTGCACCGTTTATGCACACGCTGCGCCTTGTGCCGCGCGTGCTGCGCGTTGGAGTCGGCTGCCGGAAGGGCATCTCGAGGGAAGCTGTCGAGGCAGCTATTCAAACGGCGTTTGCGAGCCATGACTTAGATTTGAATGCGGTGAAGGGCGTCTATTCCATCGACTTAAAGCGGCAGGAGGCGGGGCTGCTCGCCGCCTGCGAAGGGCATGGCTGGTCCGCGACATTCTATACAGCGGAAGAATTGCGGGCTGTGACGGGGGAGTTCACCGAATCTCCCTTCGTGCAGGGGGTGACAGGCATCGGCAACGTCTGCGAACGGGCGGCGATGCTGGGCGCGGAGCGGCTTCTGGTTCGGAAGTGTGCGGGAAACGGCGTGACCATTGCGGTCTCGGCGGAAACATGGGAGGTAGACTTTGGGTAAGGTATTTATCGTGGGCATCGGCCCCGGAAATGAGGAAAACAGGACTATTCGTGCCGACCGGGCGCTGGAAGCGTGTGATGTGATCGCCGGTTACCCGGTCTATGTCGATCTGGTGAAGGATCGCTATCCCGGCAAGGAGCTGGTCTCCACGCCGATGACGCAGGAGGCCAGACGCTGCCAGATGGCGCTCGACCTCGCGAAGAGCGGGAAAACCGTGGCGCTCGTCTGCTCCGGCGACAGCGGGATCTACGGCATGGCCGCGCTGGTCTATGAGCTGCGCGGCGAGAACAGCGAGCCGGAGGTCGAGGTCGTCCCCGGGCTGACCGCCGCGTGCAGCGGCGGCGCGGTGCTCGGCGCGCCGCTGACGCATGATTTTGCGGTCATCAGTCTGTCCGACCGGCTGACACCCTGGGAGACCATTGAAAACCGGCTGCGCTGCGCGGCGGAGGGCAACTTTGCCATTGCGATCTACAACCCGGCGAGCCACGGCCGCCCTGACCACTTAAAGCGCGCGTGTGACATTTTACTGCGTGTCCTGCCGGAGGAGCGGCTCTGCGGCATTGTCCGCAACATCGGACGTGAGGGGCAGAGCAGCCGCATTCTGACGCTCGGCGAACTGCAAGCGGCGGATGTCGATATGTTCTGTACCGTGTTTGTTGGAAATTCGTCCACAAAGGTCGTAAACGGCGCGCTCATCACGCCGAGAGGATACCGGAATGTATAAAATTTGCGTGTTCGGCGGCACGACCGAGGGCCGCGAACTGGTGGAATTTCTGAATGCGCAGCCGTGCGAGGTCACGGCCTGTGTGGCCACGGAATATGGACAGGCGCTGCTGCCCGAGGCAGAGCGGCTGACCGTTTCG
>ENA-OPEC01001123-OPEC01001123.1-human-gut-metagenome-genome-assembly--contig:-NODE-1123-length-19709-cov-3.799532_pt1 | contig 19709 bp, 14 predicted proteins | sample MGYA00241622_ERZ501507 | MGnify/ENA primary metagenome ERZ501507 (study PRJEB25962, sample SAMEA2042582) | human gut metagenome | biome: human gut; feature: human-associated habitat; material: faeces... | reverse complement strand
GCTTCCTTAACCCTGCATGCAGGCTCATTAATATTAACACAGCCATTAAATCTGCACTGCCCTTCATATTCACTGAATTCCTCAAAATAAAATCTTATCTGTTCCTTTTCAAGTTCTGGAATATTAAGAGATGTAAAGCCCGGCGTGTCGCATATATATGTAGCATCGCTCACATTAAATATCTCCGAATGTCTTGTTGTATGCCTTCCTCTTCCAATCCTGCTCACATCACCAGTTGCACTCACTTCCTGCGGAAGTATAAGATTGGTAAGTGACGACTTGCCAACACCCGAGGGTCCAGCTAATATTGTCGTCTTTTTCTCAAGCGTCTTAAGAACTATGTCTATTCCTTTATTATCATAAGTACTTATAAATATGACTTTACAGCCACATTTTTCATATATGTCAGAAAGCTCTTCTAATGTGTCATCTTCTGCCAGATCTATTTTGTTAAACACTACAACTGTAGGCACATTCTGATAATCCATCATCATTATAAATCTGTCCAAAAGATTATAATTAGGTTCTGGTGATTTTACAGCAAATATTACCATAGCCTGATCTATATTCGCAGAAGCTGGTCTTATAAGCTCATTCTTTCTTGGAAGTATCTGTATGATATTACCTGTCATCTTATCGTTATCTATTATATCTATAATAACATTATCCCCGACAAGCGGCTTTATCTTTTTATTCCTGAATATTCCTTTTGCCTTACATTCATATATACCACAGGATTCTATATGGACATAATAAAATCCTGCAATTCCCTTTATTATCTTTCCCTGCATAAGACTTCCTATACTCTAATTGCTTGTATTGCCCGTTCCTGTATTAGAACTGCCATTGCCACTTGATGTATTGCTTCCACTGCTATTGCCCGATGTGTTAGAACCACTATTATTGCCGTTACTATTGCTATTGCCGTTACTGTTGTTATTGCTGTTACTATTACTGCTGCCTGAACCTGATGCTGTAGTAGAAGTTGTTGAGCTTGTATAGTGGCTTACATATATAGTTATAGTTGTTCCAGACTCTACAGTGTCACCACCAGAGTAAGGTGTCTGTGAAGTAACAGTACCATATGATGCCTTAGATGAAGTCTCATATTTTACTGATACCTTAAGCCCGGCTGCCTCGATAGACTGATTGGCAAGGCTTTCTGTCATTCCTATTACATTAGGAACTGTGGCTTTAGTTACCTGCTTTCCACGGCTTACTTCTATTGTAACTGTTGTACCTTCTGTTACTGTTCCAGATGGGCTGTATTTAACAACCTTTCCGGCTTCTACTGTACTGCTGTATACATAATCAACAGAAACGACAAGATTAACATTTTCAATAAGCTCTTTTGCTTCTTCTTCTGTCTTACCCTTTACATTAGGAACTGTGACATTCTTAGTTTCCCTGCCACTGCTTATTGTAAGAACAATCTGTGAGTTCTTCTCAACCTTAGAACCACCTACATTGCCCTGGTTTATTACACTGTTCTCTGCAACTGTATCTGAACTCTGTGTCACGGCTTTATAGCCAAGACCAACTTTATTAAGTGCACTTATTGCATCGTCCTTAGTCATTCCAACTACATTTGGTACTGTAACCATATCTGATGCCTTTGAATTGCCAGACACAGCAGTTGTAACCTGATTAGAAGCCTGACTGTTATTGTTAGATGAACTCTTGCCGCTTCCTATAAGCTTTACAACAACAAATATTGTGATAATAAGAATTATAACTGCAATTCCTATACCGATACATTTCATAATAAGCTCTAACTTATCATTACTCTCATCATCAATATCGTTATCATCTTCCTCCTCATCTATATTATCATCAATATCTGCAAATGTATCCTCACATAATAAGCCGTCATCTTCTTCCTGCTCATCTATATCCTCATCATCTGAATCAGTCTGTGCATAGTTATCATTAACTGATGTATCATACATAGGAGCAAGCTTTACAAAATCGTCCTCCGGCATAACAAGTGACTTCTTTAAATCTACTATAAGGTCATAGGCAGACTGATAACGCCTGTCTGTCTTCTTCTGTGTACATTTAAGAACTATCTTATCAACACTTACTGGTATTCCCTCAACAAGCTGAGATGGTGCTGGTATTGTATCCTGAATATGCTGTACAGCTACTGATACTGCTGTATCTCCGTCAAATGGAACTGTTCCAGTGAGCATTTCAAATAATGTAATACCAAGTGAATATATATCACTTCTCTCATCCGAATAGCCGCCTCTTGCCTGTTCTGGTGATATATAATGTACAGACCCCATAGAAGCTGATGTATTAATTGTTGCTGTTGAAGCTACCTTGGCAATACCGAAATCAGTAACCTTAACCTTGCCCTCTTTAGATATAATTATATTCTGTGGCTTAATATCCCTATGGACAATATTATGTTTATGAGCTGCATCCATACCATTAGCTACCTGTATAGCAATGCTTACAGCCTCTTTATATGGAAGTTTGCCTCTCTTTTCAATATACTTCTTAAGGGTAACTCCCTCAACAAGTTCCATAACTATGTAATATATGCCATTCTCAACACCGACATCATACACATTTACAACATTAGGATTAGTAAGTCCGGCAGCTGACTGGGCCTCAGCCCAGAATTTGCTTACAAATGTCTTATCCTGGCTAAATTCTGACTTCATAACTTTAATTGCAACATATCTGTTAAGCTTGTGGCATTTGGCTTTGTATACATCTGCCATTCCGCCTGTACCAATCTGTTCAATTATCTCATATCTGTCAGCTAAAAACATTCCTTCTCTTAACATCATTAAATTACCTCTCTGCCTATGGTTCAATTAAAATCACTGATATGTTATCTCTGCCACCATTATCATTGGCCCTGCTTACAAGCCTTTCTGCGGCTTCCCTGATATCGTGGCTGCTCTTTATTATATGAAATATCTCCTGGTCTTCTAACATATTAGTCAATCCATCAGAACACATAAGTATCATATCTTCCTTTTTAAGATCAACTGAAAACATCTCGGCTTCGACGGTATCATAGCCACCTATTGCCCTTGTGATAACATTCTTTTTCTCATGGGTTCTTGCAGCTTTTCTGTCAATTTCGCCCCGCTGTACCATTTCTTCCACCCACGAATGGTCTCTTGTAATCTGGATTATATCTTCTCCGATTACATACAATCTGCTGTCACCCACATTGGCTACTCTTAAAGTATTGTCAAATATGCTGGCTACCACTAATGTAGTTCCCATTCCATTATATTCTTCCGACTCGCCTGCCTTTCTAAGAAGCAGTGTGTTGACAAGCTTAATGTTATTATCTATTGTTGCTAAAGGATCTTTGCCTTCTGACTCTTTTAATAATTCAACAAGCGTTTCAACTGTATATCTTGACGCTGTGTCACCAGCTTTATGTCCTCCCATACCGTCTGCCACAATAAACAGATTAGGCAGACACCCTATATCATCAAGCTTTGCATAGACATAGTCCTGATTGACATTTCTTTCAATTCCTACATCTGTTGTTGCAAATGCGTTCATTTCATTCTCCATCCATTCTTTAATGTATCAGTTTTACTATTAATGAATAGTATCCCATATCAATATATATTATCATACCAGCTATAAAAATGCGACATATTTCAGCCACTTTTTATGCAGCTGGCTCTATATGGCAGAATTCTCATCTATATGATTCTGCCTCAACTGTCCACAGGCACCGTCTATATCGCGCCCCATCTCACGTCTGACAGTCGCATTAATTCCTTTTCTTTCAAGCATATCCTTAAAATTCTTTATAGAATTCTTCTCTGACTGCTCATAATCTCTTTCCTTAATCGGATTAACCGGTATCAGATTAATATGACAGTTAAGCCCTTTTACAAGCTCTATAAGCTCATTGGCACATTCTTTAGTATCATTAACGCCCTTAACCAGACTATATTCAAATGATATTCTTCGTCCTGTCTTATCAAGATAATACCTGCACGCATCCATAATCTCTGCTATGCTGTATTTATTAGCAATAGGCATCATAGTCTTTCTTAACTCATCATTAGGTGCGTGAAGCGATATTGCAAGTGTTATCTGTAACTTAAGATCTGCCAGTTCTTTTATCTTAGGCACAATTCCACAGGTTGATACTGTTATATTTCTCTGGCTTATATTAAGTCCTCTTTCACTGTTAAGCAGTTCTATGAATTTAATAACATTATCGTAATTATCCATAGGCTCACCAGAACCCATTATAACAACATTGCTTACTCTCTCATTAGTATCCCTGCTTATTCTGTATATCTGGTCAAGCATTTCTGATGGTGAAAGATTTCTTACACATCCATTAAGAGTTGATGCGCAGAAACGACAGCCCATTTTGCAGCCGACCTGTGATGAAATACATACCGAATTGCCGTGATGATACTTCATAAATACACTTTCTATAAGATTGCCGTCATAAAGCTCAAAAAGGTACTTTCTAGTGCCGTCTATCCTTGACTCCTGCATTTTTACAATCTTAAGACTTGTATACAAGGTATCTTCCTTTAAAGTATCCTTAAGCTTATCGGAAATATTGGTCATCTCATCATAACTTTCTGCCAGTTTCTCGTGCATCCACGAATATAACTGGGCAGCTCTGAATTTCTTTTCATTAATACTCTCGACATATTGTACAAGTTCATTGTAATTCAATGATTTTATATCAGTCTTATGCGGCATAGCCATACTCCATTCCATTTATCTGTTATTTCTTAAATATATTTACATTCCCCTGTTTAATTCTTAATAAGACGAGCGACAAAGAAACCGTCCATTCCTGAATTATTGGCAGGAAGCAGCTGATGATACTCTCCGTCTTTCGTAAAGCCTAATTCTTTACATATCCAGTCGGCATTATCCTCATTTTCTGCCCTGTTAATTGTACAAGTGCTATACATTAACACTCCACCACTCTTAACATAGCGTGATACAACCTTTAAAATATCTCTTTGAAGATCTACAAGTGACTGCAATTTTTCAGGCGAAGCATTATATTTTATATCCGGCTTTCTTCCTATTATCCCAAGACCTGAACAAGGAAGGTCAGCTATAACAATATCAGCTTTATTAATCAGACTTTCATCACAATCAAGTGCATCATATACCTGTGTCTGTATATTAGTGATATTAAGCCTCTTAATATTCTCATCAATAAGTGCAACCTTGTAATCTGACAAATCTCTGGCGATTACCCTGCCGCAATCCCCCTGTTCTGACATCTTAAGTGCGGCATTAATTGACTTTCCGCCCGGTGCACCGCATACGTCAACTATTGTATCTCCCGCTTTTGGTGCTGTGTATTCACCTGCAAGCATTGAGCTGATATCCTGAATCTGATACATACCATCCTGAAAGCTTTTAAGCCCTGCGATATAATCATAATCGGATATCTCATACGCATATGGTATATTCTCTACTTCTTTTACTGTCACATTCTCACGCTGAAGAAGTTCTTTAATCTGTTCCCTGGAAGCCTTTGATGTATTACATCTTATATATGTCTTCTTCTCACACTTCATACCCTCAAGCACGGATTTAACAGTATCTATTGACATCTGCCCTGACCACAGCTCAATTATCCACATTGGCATAGAATACTTAACAGACAGATATTCATATGGACTTTTATTATAATCTGGATATTCAATATTGTCTTTATTGCGTGATATATTTCTTAACACACCATTAACAAAACCCTTAAGCCCCGCAAATCCCCTCTTTACAGCAAGCTTGACAGCCTCATTACAAGCTGCACTATCAGGCACATTATCCATATATATTATCTGATATACACCCATTCTTACAATTCTTCTTATAACAGGCTTCATCTTCTTAACTGGTGTCTTTGAATACTTGTTAATAATATAATCTAATTCTATCTGGCTCTCTATAATGCCTAAAGACAGCTTATTGATAAATGATCTTTTACTCTTATCAAGATACTGGTACTTTAAAAGTGCATTGTTGATTATTATATGTGAAAATTCATTGTTACTCTCTATTTCTTCCAAAATATCGAGTACAACCGCTCTTAAATTAACTTCCATACAGATTATTCTCCATTATAATATAACTAATTACCCTAATGCAGTCCCTTCTTCAACGTGGCTTCCAAGAAGAAAGGCATCTGTTGACATTCTCTTCTTACCCTCAAGCTGAAGTTCATTAACCTTAAGATAATCTTTTCCGCATTTTATAATAAATGTCTTCTTATCTACATAACATACTGTTCCAGCTTCACATTCCTTTGAAACATTATTGTTATTTATAATAGCATACAGTTGCAGGTGCGATGTTGGCATCACATTGTATTTCCTGCTCTATATCATTAAACTTAGATGAATCAGCTATATCTGATATGTTATGTACAACATCTGCATCCCATATTTTTAACATTTTGCCATTAAGATGTGTAAATGCACTTGGCCAGGGATTAAGTCCTCTTATAAGGCACTCAATCTGTCTGGCACTCTTAGTAAAATCAAGCTCTCCCATTGACTTTTTAAGCATTTTGACATATGAGCTTTCAGCTTCGTTCTGCTTTTCTGGTATAATGCTTCCAGTCTCAAGTCCTTCAAGTGTCTTAATAAGAAGCTTAGCACCAACTATGCTTAATCTGTCAAAAAGGCTTCCGCCTGTCTCTTTCTTATCAAGTTTAACCTTATCTACCAAAAGAATATCTCCTGTATCAAGCCCCTCATCCATCTTCATAGTCGTAACACCGGAATACTCACATCCGTCTATTACTGCCCACTGGATTGGAGAGGCACCCCTGTACTTAGGAAGCAGTGAAGCGTGTACATTAATACATCCAAGACGTGGCATATCAATAATACTCTTAGGCAATAGCTGTCCAAATGCAACAACAACAAACACATCTGCATTATATTTTCTTAATTCTTCAACAAATGCTTCATCTCTTGCTCTTTCTGGCTGAAGAACCTGTATATTATTCTTAACAGCTTCTTCCTTAACAGGTGAAAATACAAGCTCCTTGCTTCTTCCCTTTGGCTTGTCCGGCTGTGTCACAACAGCCACTACATCATACTGGTTATCAATAAGTTCCTTTAATGTCCCAACTGCAAAGTCAGGAGTTCCCATAAATACAACCTTCAATATTAATCTTCCTCCGTTTCAGTTTCCATAAGTGGACCTTCTGCCTTATCAACATACATTACTCCGTCAAGATGATCAATCTCGTGTAAAAGACATCTTGCAAGAAGTTCTTCACCCTCAACGATAATCTCTTCCATATCTTCATTAAGTGCCTTAACCTTGGCATAAGATGGTCTTGTCACGATACCAACCTTACCCGGAACACTAAGACAGCCCTCCTGTCCTGTCTGTGAACCACTTGTCTCAAGAACTACAGGGTTAATAAGCACTATTGGATCATCACCACAGTCAATTACTACTAATCTCTTTCTTATTCCTACCTGTGGAGCTGCAAGTCCAACTCCATTAGCCTCATACATTGTTTCAAACATGTCATCAATAAGTTCCTGTATTCTAGGTGTCATCTCAGTTATTTCTTTTGCTTCTTTTCTTAATATCTCATCACCTAATGTTCTTATATTTCTGATTGCCATAACTTCCTCCATAATCAAATAACATATGCGTATGTTTAATTAACATCATATGCAATGTTAATATTCTTGTAATCTGAACTGCCATTAATATTATTATCCAGCATATCCATAATTAGTTCAAGTGCTTTAAAGCTTGAACTTCTTAAATATATCTGCTTCGTGTATATATCTTTAATCTTGTATATAGAAGCATTTGATGGACCAAGTACTATAATCTTGTCATCTTTAACAGTATTGTTATCCTGAATATACTGCTGTATCAAAGCTTTAATATTTCCTGCCCGCTCTGATAACAGCTTCTCATTAATACTGCTTATGTTAATCTTTACCATATTATTAACAGGTGGATATGAAAGCAGCTTCCTGTAAGACATTTCCTGCTCATAAAAACTCTTATAATTCTGCTCCGCCGCACATAACAAGCCATAATTATCAGGTGAATATGTCTGTATTACAACTTCACCCTTTCTTTCTCCTCGTCCAGCTCTTCCTGCCGCCTGTGTTATAAGCTGGAATGTACGCTCAACAGCCTTATAATCACTTGCATACAAGGATATATCTGCCGCTACGACTCCGACAAGAGTAACCTTTGGGAAATCGTGTCCCTTTACTATCATCTGCGTGCCTATAAGTATATCTGCCTGTTCTGTCGCAAATGCACTTAATATATTCTCGTGTCCGCCTTTGCCTTTGGTTGTATCCATATCCATTCTTAATACCCTTGCCGCAGGAAACATCTTCTTAACTGCATCCTCTACAGCCTCTGTTCCTGCCTTAAAGCCAAGAATATACTTAGAACCACATTCAGGGCATAACGATACATTAGGAGTCTCGTATCCACAATAATGACATACAAGCTTTCCATTCCTGTGAAGTGTCATAGATACATCACAATGCGGACATTTCATAACATAGCCGCACGATCTGCACGAAACAAATCCGGCAGTTCCCCTTTTATTAAGAAACAGCATTATCTGTTCGTGTTTATTAAGCCTGTCACTGATAAGCTCATACAGCTTTCTTGAAAATATTGTCCTGTTACCTGTCTTTAACTCCTGTCTCATATCAGCTATATATACCTGTGGCAGGCTTGCCTCTCCTGCCCTGTTATTAAGCTCTATAAGCTTATACTCGCCTGCTTCTGCCCTGTAATAGCTGTCAATTGACGGTGTTGCAGAGCCTAGTATAACAGAAGCTCCCACCTCCTTTGCAATATGTATTGCAAGGTCTTTGGCGTGATATCTTGGGACTTGCTCTGATATATACGCACCCTCGTGTTCCTCATCTATAACAATAAGTCCAAGATTAGGAAACTGTGTAAACAATGCCGATCTTGGACCTATCATAATACTTATTTCACCTTTAAGTGCTCTTACGAACTGGTCATATCTCTCACCTTTTGACATTCTTGAATTAATAATAGACACTTTATCCCCAAATCTGTGATAAAATCTCTGAACAGTCTGAAATGTAAGTGCTATCTCAGGTATAAGCATTATAACCTGCCGTCCGGAATTAATAGTATGTTCAATAACATCAAGATACACTTCTGTCTTTCCGCTTCCGGTTACTCCTCGTATAAGATATGTATTGAACGCTCTATTATCATAATCCTCCACTATTGTATCAACGGCTCTTTGCTGTTCCTCGTTAAGCACAACCTTTTTATTAAAAATGTGCTTATCAGACACAGGATTTCTATAGTAACTTTCAACCTTGACATTTATAATTCCGTCTGCTTCAAGTGCCTTTACTGTTGCTGGCGAAATATTAAGCTTGTCTTTTACTATCTCCATATCAATAACAGGTTCATCAATAAGTGCACACATAAGCCTGTACTTAGCTTTCGCTTTTTTCTCATATATGCTTATAAGTTCTTGTGCCTTTTTAGTATCAACCAAAAGGCAGACAGACTTTTTCTGCTTATGTCCGACCTCGTCCTTAACAGGAATAACCGTCTTTAATGCCTGATTCATAGTACAGCCATAATGCCGTTTCAGCCACGCTGCAAGCTTTATCATACTTTTAGCGACATTTACTTTTCCTGTAACAACACTGTCAATGCTCTTTATCTTATCAACAGGATATGATGGCTTATCAGTTAAACCAATTACATATCCTGTTATAATTCTGTTACCTTTTCCAAAAGGCACTCTTACAGATGTTCCGATATCAACACTACCATCCATATCATCAGGCACAGCATATTGGAATGTCTTATCAAGCTGTTCGTGTGAAATATCTATTATTATATCAGCGTACATTTTTCTCCTTTAATTCTTCAAGAACTTCTGATATAAGAACACGTTCGTCCATAGGATATTTAACGCCTTTTATCTCCTGATAATCTTCGTGTCCCTTACCTGCAAGCACGATAATATCTCCAGGTTCACCATTCTCAATAGCATATTTAATAGCTTCTTTTCTGTCTGCAATATCAATATGCTTACCTGTAGTCCTGTTAATTCCAGTCTTAATATCTTCCATAATAGCAAGAGGCTCTTCAAATCTTGGATTATCAGATGTTATAATCGTAAGGTCTGCTAATCTTCCAGACACTTCACCCATCTCAAATCTTCTCTCTTTAGAGCGGTTGCCACCACAGCCAAACAGGCATACAAGTCTATGTGGATTGTACTCTTTAAGTGTCTTTAAAATACTCTCTAAGGACATCGCATTATGAGCATAATCAATCATAAGAGTAAACTTATCAGATACTGGAACAAGCTCTATTCTTCCTTTAACCTTTACATCTTTCAATACATTTTCAACAATAGCATTATCCACATTAAAATGTCTTGTAACAGCTATTGCACACAATGAATTATATACTGAGAACATTCCCGGAAGTGAAAGTTCCACATCCATATTGACAAGACCACTACACTTATAAGTAAGACCTATCTTTCCTCTCTCATGGAACAACTTGATATCACTTGCCTTTATGTCTGCATCTTCTGATATGCCATACTTCTCAACACTGCATACAGAGTCTCTTAATATATCAGCTGTATGCTTATCATCTGCATTGACTATTCCTGTCTTGCACTGCTTAAAAAGCTTAGCCTTACATTCAAGGTACTCCTCAAATGAAGCGTGCTCATTAGGACCGATATGATCAGGCTCAAGATTAGTAAATACTCCGATGTCAAATACAATACCTGCAGTTCTGTCAAGCTTTAAGCCCTGTGAGGATACCTCCATAACTACTGCCTTACATCCCTCATCAACCATTTTCCTGAAGGTTTTATGAATCTGTATTGACTCAGGTGTTGTATTGCAGGACGGAACAGCCTCATCTCCTATAACTGTCTCGATAGTTCCGATAAGACCTGTCTTTATTCCACACGCACAAAGAACATTCTTTATCATATAAGTTGTAGTTGTCTTACCCTTAGTTCCTGTAATTCCAATTGTAAACAACTTCTTATCAGGATTGCCGTAAAATGCTGCTGACATAAGTGCAAGGGCAAGTCTTGTATTATCACATTCTATAACTGCTGCCGGTATCTTCTCTGTATTATACTGTGATCCCTTCTGTACAACTATTACAGCCGCCTTATCCTTAACCTGCTCTATATATTTATGTCCATCGCTTACCGAACCAACTATGCAGACAAAGATACCTCCGTCTGTTACTTTTCTTGAGTCAGAAGCAATACCTGTAACAGTTGTATTAATATCACCATTAACAACTGTATATTCAAAATGTTCTACTTCATTAGCTCTGCATATATCCAAAATATCTTTTAACTGCATAACTGCTCCTTTCTTTTCAAGACACCTAGAATAATCCTGTTATCTTCTCATTCTCTTCATCATAATCAATGCCTTCTGCCGCTGGCACTTTAGGAAGTCCTGGCATAGTAAGAACTTTTCCTGTAAGTGCTACAACAAAGCCTGCACCAGCATCAACATACACTTCTCTAATATTAATTGTAAAACCTTCTGGTCTTCCTAACTTAGATGCATCATCAGACAAAGAATACTGTGTCTTAGCCATACATACAGGAAGATTTCCAAAGCCCATCTGTGTAATATGGTCAAGTTCCTTCTTAGCCTTAGAATCATATGTAACACCATCTGCTCCATATATTTCTTTAGCTATTGTCATAATCTTATCCTCTAATGGAAGTTCATCTTCATATAAAGGCTTAAAATTGCTCTTCTTATCAAATGAAGCAAGCACCTTATCTGCAAGTTCTATTCCGCCTGCTCCGCCGTCTGCCCATACATTAGATAATGCAAATTCACAGCCTAATTCTTCACAGTGCTTCTTTATGAATTCATATTCTTCCTCTGTATCTGTCACAAATGAGTTGAGTGTAACAACTACAGGTACACCATACTTGTGAATATTCTCAATATGTTTATCAAGGTTTACTATACCATTCTTTAAAGCTTCCATATCTGGCTTTGATAATTCCTGCTTAGGAACTCCACCATTGTATTTTAATGCCTTAACAGTAGCTACAATAACAACTGCATCAGGCTTAAGTCCAGCCTTTCTGCACTTAATATCAAAGAACTTCTCAGCTCCAAGATCTGCACCGAAACCAGCCTCAGTAACAGCAATATCTGCCAGCTTTAAAGCAAGCTTTGTTGCTCTTACAGAATTACATCCGTGTGCAATATTGGCAAATGGTCCACCGTGTACAAGCACAGGTGTATTCTCTAGTGTCTGAATCATATTAGGCTTTATTGCATCTTTTAATAAAGCTGCCATAGCTCCTGTTGCCTTTAAATCCTTGGCTGTAACAGGATCTCCTGCATAATTATATGCAACAATTATCTTGTCAATTCTTTCCTTTAAATCTTTCATATCCTCAGCAAGACAGAGTATAGCCATAATCTCTGAGGCTACTGTAATTATAAAATGATCTTCTCTTGTAACACCATTAGGCTTGTCACCAAGTCCGATTACGATATTCCTAAGAGTTCTATCATTCATATCCATACATCTCTTCCATACAATTCTCTTAGTATCTATTCCAAGAGCATTACCCTGATGTATATGATTATCAAGCATTGCTGCAAGAAGGTTGTTAGCTGATGTTATCGCGTGGAAATCACCAGTAAAATGCAAATTAAGATCTTCCATAGGAACAGCCTGTGCGTATCCGCCGCCGGCAGCTCCTCCCTTTATGCCAAAGCAAGGTCCTAATGATGGTTCTCTTAATGCAGCAATTGCACTTATTCCTTTCTGGTTAAGTGCTTCTGTGAGTCCAAGACTTATTGTAGTCTTTCCCTCACCTGCCGGAGTTGGATTGATAGCTGTAATAAGAACAAGCTTTCCATCTTCGTTATTCTCTACTCTGTGGATAAGCTCATCTGATAACTTAGCCTTATACTTTCCATACATTTCAAGTTCGTCTTCTGTTACTCCAACCTTTGCCGCAACATCTTTAATATTCTCTAAATGTGCTTCCTGTGCTATCTGAATATCGCTCTTAATTTCCATAATTTCATCCTTTCCCGCAGCGTAATTATAATGACAGGACTAATGCCCTGACTATGATACTTATGCTACTACATATATCATATATAATCTATTTTGTACATATATTCATTATATATTTTTAATAAATTCTTCAAATTCCTCTGCTGTCATAAGCACCTTCCTTGGCTTAGTGCCAATCTCTGGTCCTACAACACCGGCATCTGCTAACTGGTCCATTATTCGTCCTGCCCTGTTGAAGCCAATCTTAAACTGTCTTTGTAACATTCCAATTGAACCTCTCTCTTTCTCAATAACAAAACGTCCTGCATCTGCAAATAATGAATCTCGGTCATCCTGCTGTTCTGCTGCCTGTCCACTGGCTTTTGAAGCTATGGCAGTCTCCGTTATGCTCTCATCGTAATTAACCTCGCCTGACATATTATCTTTAAGGAACTGCACAACCTTTGACACTTCTTCATCTGACACAAATGCTCCCTGAACCCTGATTGGCTTAGGTATATTAGATGGAAAGTATAACATATCACCTTTACCTAACAGCTTTTCTGCACCATTCATATCAAGTATAGTTCTTGAGTCAACACCCGATGATACGGAAAATGCTATTCTTGATGGTACATTTGCCTTAATAAGTCCGGTTATTACATTAACAGATGGCCGCTGGGTTGCTATAACCATATGGATACCTGCCGCTCTTGCAAGCTGTGCAAGCCTGCATATTGCACCTTCGACCTCTCCCGGTGCTACCATCATAAGATCCGCAAGCTCATCAATAATTATAACTATCTCCGGCAGCTTTTCAACAGGAACTTCTCCTTCTTTGAATTCCATCTTTGCAGCTATGTCATTATAGCCCTTAAGACTACGTGCACCAACACCTGCAAACTTCTTATATCTTGTATCCATCTCATTGACTGCCCAGTTAAGAGCACCTGCCGCCTTCTTAGGCTCTGTCACAACTGGAAGCAGCAAATGTGGTATTCCATTATATATGCTTAACTCAACAACCTTAGGGTCAACCATAATAAGCTTTACTTCATCAGGGCGTGCCTTATATAAAATACTCATTATAATTGTGTTAATACATACTGATTTACCTGAACCAGTAGCTCCTGCAATAAGAAGGTGAGGCATTCTTGCTATATCTGCAACAATGGTCTTTCCTGCTATATCCTTACCTGCCGCAAATGCAATCTTTGACGAAGTATTCTTAAATGTATCAGTTTCTATTAGCTCTCTTAAGAATACACTGCCTGCCTCTTTATTAGGGACTTCTATTCCTATGGCTGATTTACCTGGAATAGGTGCTTCTATTCTTATATCTGCTGCCGCAAGGCTTAACTTAATATCATCTGCTAAAGATACTATCCTGCTTACCTTAACACCAAGCTCAGGCTTTAATTCGTATCTTGTTACTGATGGGCCACAGCTTATATCTGTAATATCAACCTTAACACCAAAGTTCTGCAATGTCTGCTTTAATGTGATTGCTGTATCTTTGTTCTCACGCTCAAGATTAGAAGCTTTCGAATTAGTATTGCGGTTAAGCAGGCTGACTGGCGGGAACTTATACTGCTTAGAACTTTCAGCCGATGAATCAGCTGTATTTTCTGCATATGAATTGACTATATTTTCTGTACCTGAATTTGCTTTATCTTCTATATCTGTATTCGCTGTGCTTTGTATAATTTCACCTAAACCATTATCTTCTGATTTATACATATCATCTGAGCCGTCAGCAGCATTCTTGATGATATTGTCCTCAGCATTGTCCTGATGTGTGCTTATATTTTCCTCTGACGCACTATCCACATGCAGCTCCCATACTGGTTCTCTGCTTATACGAGGCATAGGTGTAATCAGCGGATCGTATATATCATCACTATACATATCATCTTCATTATCCACAGCCTCTATCTCTGTTATATCTATATCTGAACCTTCATTCCTGTTATCGTCATATATTGTAAGGTCATTAGTAACACCCCTGACAACATTATTCATACGTGATTTAGCAGGGGCTTCTTCTCTTGCTTCTTCCTGTAACATTCTTACACGATTGGAATGTTCCTTATATTCTGAATAATCTTTTCTTGCCTCACTTACTATCCTCTCTCCGCCATTACGGATACCTTTGATAAATGATTTCTCTGTAATAACGATTATACAGATAATAGCAAGAATTATAAGTATAACTAAAGAACCTGCCATACCCAGTGGATTTAACATCTTACATAATATTCCTCCAAACAGGCCGCCTCCAGTCTTATACTCTGAACAATATGTAAAATATGTACCAACCGGCTCTTTTATATCCGGCACATTAGTAACTCTCTGCCACAAAGCTGCCGCAATAACCGACAATACATATGCCATAGCTGCTTTAATCTTCATAACTCCGATAATATCTTTATTGGCAAGCATAAACATAATACTTACAGCTATAATCACCGGAACTATATAAGCAGCAATTCCAAATAATCCAAACATAAACCATTTAATTGAACGCCCAACAATTCCTGCCATATTAAAATTACTGAGCAGGAGGATAATTGCACACGCTAAAGCTATTAAAAAAACTATCTCATCCCTTAGCTGGTTATTCATCTGCGATGAATTGCTTCCTGTATTCCTTGAAGATGAGCTTTGGGAACCAGAACCCCTTGCATTAGGGCTTTTCGTGCCATTTCCTTTGTAATTAGAGCTTTTCTTAGTTGTATTGCTATTTCCTGAATATGAAGTTTTACCTGATTTGCTGTTAGACGTCGTCTTTCTTTTGGTACTGCTGGTCTTCTTGCCTGTACTTTTACTTCTGCCTGAAGCCATATATCTAACTCCTCCATATACTACTAGTGAACTACCACTAAGCTAAAGCTTACTGGCTTCTTGCTTCAACGTCCTCGTAACCTACTAACTCCACAAGCGTAACTTCGGGCTGAACCATCCCTAGTTGTATTTTGTTATGCAGAGAGTAGTCTGAGTCCCTCTGCTAATATATTCTGACTTGCATTGAGGTCTCTATCATGTTTTGTCCCACATACAGGACACGACCATATTCTTATTGCAAGATTTTTTACATCTGTATTCTTATATCCACAGCACCCACACAACTGACTGCTCACATAGAATGTATCGACCTTTATATACTGACGATTGTTCCATTCAGCCTTGTATTCCAATTGTCGTGTTAGTTCATACCATGAACAGTCTGCTATTGATTTTGCAAGGTTGTGATTTTTTATCATATTGGATATTGCCAGATTTTCACTTACTATCACTTGGTTATCGTTGATTAGTTTATGTGAGATTCTATGCAGTTTATCTTTTCTGATATTTGTAATTCTTTCATGGCATCCTGCTATCTTTCGTTTCATTTTATGGAAATTGGCACTGCCTTTTTCCTTATGTGCAAGCTGACGTTGTAATTTTACCAACTGTTTTTCGTATTTCTTTAATGTCTTAGGATTTTCAAACTTATCTCCATTTGATGCGGTACATAAATCTTTAATTCCTAAATCCAGTCCAACCTTATTATCAGTATGTGGAAGTTCGATATGCTCTGTTTCTACAAGTATTGACACATAATACTTTCCACTGGGTACTTGAGAAATCGTAACGCTTTTGATTGTTCCAACAAAACTACGATGCTGTTTTATCCTTACATATCCAATCTTAGGTAACTTTATGCATTTCCCAACAATCGCAACTGAACCTTTCTGATTGTTTGTTGTATAGGCTTTGTGGTTGTTCTTTTTGCTCTTGTATTTAGGAAAACCCACTGATTTATCACGAAAAAAATTGCGATATGCACTCTGTAAATTCATCTGTGCATTGGCAAGTGCTAATGAATCCACTTCTTTCAGCCATGGAAATTCCGATTTATACTTTGCAGGAGTAACAGACAAAGATTTACCTGTTTCCTCGTAACAGGCTATCTTTTCAGCAAGCATGCGATTATATACAAAACGCACACAACCGAAAGTCCTGGCAAAATATTCTCTTTGTTCTTTGTTTGGATATAATCGGAATTTATATGCTTTCTGAACCATAGCTTATCCTTTCTCTGAAAGTTCTTTTTCCAGTTCTAAAATCCGTTCCATCATACCAATGATATATGGTGGGGGAGTACGTCTTTCGTGCTCCCAATCCTGTAATGCTGCTGTAGGTATGCCAATATAATTTATCCATAAGCATACCGCCTTTCTTAATATACTTATATTATAAGGTATTGCCACATAATAGTCGACCATAATTTTACATTTACCCTTGGTTTTCGATATATTCCTTTAGAATTTTTTCACTGACATTTCCAACTGAACATACAAAATATCAATCCATCCAAAAGGTATGTTCTTTCCAAAAGCATTTAGAAAGATAAGTATTATATTTCTTCCAGATATGATAAGTGGTATAGCTTTTCATAGTTCTGTAATAAGTATTTACTATGATTTTTTGATTTCCATTCGCCCATGACAAATCTCCTTTATTTGATTTATCGGTAACGGACGATTGTTTTAGAACAATCTGTCTATGACTGACGCATTCATCCACTCAGCTAAAGCTAACTGGATTTCTGCTAAATTGTTTTAAAGGTGTAAATGCTTTAATATATGCTAAAATAGATATCTTGCCCACAAAGCAAAATTCTTTATGAGCTTCATCTGACGTTCTCTATATGATGATAACTCTACCGGCTTTACGTTATATGGATTATCATAGCTTCCATCTTTATCAGCCTTTCTTGCTACCCTTTCATAGCCCTCCATTGACTGATTCAACTCTCTGTTAATATCCTTGCTATCTATCACAAGCATAAGCTCTGTATCCAGATAAGCACTTCTCATATCTATGTTAAATGAGCCTATAACTGATATGTTATCATCAATCAGTACTGACTTACCATGGTATGAATAACCGCCTTCATATTCCCATACATCAATCCCTGTACCAAGTATCCTGTTCTTATTAACATAATAATCTGCAGAACCAAATGGATTGCCATTGTTAGCAACTGAATTCGTCATAAGTGATACATCACCCACTGTGTCACAAACCGACTTTAGCCCTTCATACATATAATCGTTGCATATAATATAAGGTGTATGCAGCTTAACTCTGCTTTCAGCCTTCTTCATAAGTTCAACAAGCTGATACCATACATATGGTTTCTTTGATGAATATTCTATGGGATTACTCAAAAGTGCTACATTATTCACTTCATAAGCATCTTTAAACATATCCTTATAAACACTTTTCCCAAGACCTTTATAAATACCATTATCTGTATTGTCTTCACAATAGTCTGCATATAATGAATGAAGTTCTTCCCTGGCTGCTGCCACTTTCTTCTTAGCTGCCAGCTTGTTTTTCTTATCTGTGATTCTGGAACTGTCCACCGAATTATTATGTGAATATGTATTCTCTACACAATAATTATATTCATTTTTCTCTGATATTGTAAAATATGTGTCTGTATCCGTAAGCGCATTTACCCCATTGATAAAAGCCTTACTTTCTTTATAATTCCATACTTTCCCAAAATACGAGAGAATATCGTTAACAGAACTATTCTCATCTGGATTCTCGCAATACACCAACGCATCTCTGTCATAATTCTTATATGGCGAGCTGCTTCCTAAAAAATATGAAAATGTGTTTCTTCCACCTATTATATAACTGCTTCTATCAGCTATAAGATACTTATCATGAAGTCTTCCCATAGATTTCCATGGTGCAAACGGATTGACCTTATTATATATCTTAATACTTGTTCCTTCTCCTGCTGCCAACGCTTCAAAATAAGGATTACCATTCATACGGAGAAATCCAGATACTCCATCAACTATTACATTTACCGATACTCCACGTTCTGAAGCATCTAGAAGCGCACCAAGAATAAGCTTTCCACTATCATCTGCCCTGAAATCAAAGGTTGATAATATAATCTCATCCCTAGCGTTGCTTATCAGCTTAATACGCTCAAGCAGTGCATCTCCATTATCTTCTATAACTTCCGCCATTTCCGGCTCTGTTCTTGTCTTCCATATATTATCAACAGACAGCTCTTCTTTGTCCTCTTCCGTCAATACTGGCTGTTTATGATATGTAATAAGCGCACAACCAACTATGGCAATCACAATAATAAGTAGTATAGCAAGTATTATTAAGAATACTTTTATCACTTTCTTTAATCTATTTATACGCATATACTTTTTCCCTTTTTAATTATATAATCATCTGGAACTATATCTTATTGTATAAGCTGCAAAACGTGCAACATCTTGTATTCTATCAGTATATACTGTTTATTGCAAGATTAGTTGTGATTTCTTTATATATTCTTTATGCGTTTTATTTTTTTATTTTGATGCAATCTCAATGATTCATAGGAACTATTAATTAACCTCGACAGCTAGATAACTACCCAAAAACTTGACATAGGGATTTTATACTCTTTTTACAATCAAAAGAGATTAATTCATGGGTATATATCTTTAATTCATTATCAGAAAAATTTATATTCCACTATGTATCTATTAAAACCTGCGGTGCGCATTACACAATCACAATCACTGACATTTACATTCCACTATGTATCTATTAAAACCGTCTATGTCCTGTAAGAAGCT
>ENA-OPEC01001103-OPEC01001103.1-human-gut-metagenome-genome-assembly--contig:-NODE-1103-length-20064-cov-9.616872_pt1 | contig 20064 bp, 19 predicted proteins | sample MGYA00241622_ERZ501507 | MGnify/ENA primary metagenome ERZ501507 (study PRJEB25962, sample SAMEA2042582) | human gut metagenome | biome: human gut; feature: human-associated habitat; material: faeces... | reverse complement strand
GTATGTGCGTACCAGTTTGATATTGAAAATCGCAGTTATCTTCTGGACGATTCCCTTGACTACGTGGATGTGGTCGTGCGCGAAAGCGAGGGTGACTATACATATTACTGCAAGCACCTGAGCGATGCGGAAATAGAATCTTTGAGAGAGATTATCGAAGCGTATGCAGAACGAAGCATGGCTGGATGAAGAAAACCGCATTGTGTCCTTTCACGAAATTCCAGACAGCCGGTATTACAGCGCAGAAGAACACGACTTCTGGCAGATGATTGTTGGCCTGATTATGGCTGGATATCGGGTGCAGTAAAATGTAATCACTTGACGCAATCAAACCGTGCCGCCATACAAATGTACATTCAATATGAATGGGACACAGGCAAACAAGAGGGAATCCGTTACCCATGTCCGGGTAATGGATTCCCTCTATTTTTCATGCCGCATAATAATCGTAGACCATAGACTGAACACCTGCTGCGCATTCTTGCCTTTCGACCTTGAATCCGTCAAAGTTTGTCTAAGTAGGTCAAAGTTTGTCAAAAATCCTGAAAAGTATGTAAAAATGTATTATGCTTATATCAGCTCGAACGGGAAAGGAATGTATAACATGAAAGATATTCAGAACGCTATATACTCCATCGTCGAGGCACGTGGAAAAGAATGTTACTGCATTTTATGTCATGCGATTGACGTTGCAATCGATCATCAACCAAATATGCCGAAGATGCACTTCATCTGCAATGAAGTCCGCAAGCGGACAGGAAAGCGCACCAACGAAGCAGTTTCGCGGGCGTTAAACCGCGCAGCCAAAGACATTTGGCAAAACGGTCGCAGGCGAGAGCTGCGTGCATACTGGATTGAGGAACCACCCACTGCAAAGGAGCTGATTTCATTGATCTCAGCAAAGCTATGGGCAGACCGGCAGGGGTAACCGTGTTGAACATTATTTGAGTCCTAATCTGTCGAATTACGTCCCACGGTGAGACGTAATTCGTTCGCAATCTGAAACCTATGTGGTTATGCGGCATGGCGTTTGCGTAAGACGGGCAGGTCTGTCCAGTCTGCGGGACAGCCGTCCGCAGCAATGTACCCGATTGCCATTCTGGAAAAGCGCATTATTTTGAATACGCTTTTGCGGGCTGACAATCCCGCTTGACAACTGAATAGGGTCAACAGATACGTTTTTGTATGTGCGAGCCAATGGGTGCGCGGGGATGCGCGGAATGGGAGGTGATACCGATTCTGGCGCGGAGCGAGAAACACCTGCATGGAGAGCGATTCATGGCTGGATCGTGCGACGACCGCATACAAAGAATAATGATACTTGCGTTAGCCATACGTCACAGAATGGAACGCCCCGCCATCAGTATGGAGGGAGGTGCAACGCCTATGGAGCAGTTTGCCACTGCCGTCTGTCTGACCTATGAGAAAAACAATATTTATTCTGGAGGTTCTTCTATGGACAAACAGCTCGAAGAATCCAAGCCCAAAAAGCAGGAAGAAATCTTATCTCTTTGCGGTGCCGCAATCTCTGTAAAGTATGCAGAGCAAGATGATCCGCATATTACAGAAGCGCTGAAACGTTCGGTTTTCTCCTATGGATTTTATAATAACAGCTACAAAGCTTGATAAAATATCTGAAATATGCTATAATTATGCTATAAAATGTACCTTGAAAATCAAATAGAGAACAAGGACATACACACGTTTTCTCAGAATGGAGTGTATGTTATGGAACAGAAAAAACGAGTAAATTGTCTATATCGCGTGTCTACAATCGGTCAGGTTGAAAAAGACGATATTCCCATGCAGCGTCAATTCTGCCGGGAGTTCATCGCGTCACACCCTGACTGGGTTTTACAAAATGAGTTTTACGAAAAAGGCGTATCCGGTTTCAAAAAATCTGCAAAAGAGCGCGACGCCATGCAGGAATTGCAGCAGGAAGCCGTTGCCGGGAGTTTCGATATTTTGCTTGTCTATATGTTTGACCGTCTCGGTCGCAGAGATGACGAAACGCCCTTTGTCGTAGAGTGGTTTGTCCGTAATGGCGTTGAAGTTTGGAGCGCCGTAGAGGGGCAGCAGCGGTTCGACAATCATGTTGACAAGCTGCTTAACTATATCCGTTACTGGCAGGCATCCGGCGAGAGCATCAAAACCTCCGTGCGCGTGAAAACCCGCATGGAGCAGCTTACAAAGGACGGCTGCTTCACCGGCGGCATTGTACCATTTGGCTACAAGCTCCAGAAGCAGGGACGGATCAATAAGAAGAATCAAGAGGTCAATGATTTTGTAATCGACGAGGACGCCGCAGAAATCGTGCGTTTCATCTTTTACAAATATGTCAACGAAGGCTACGGCGCGCAGAGGATTTCCCACTACCTTTTGGAAAACGGGATTCGCCGCGCAGACGGTTCCATGATTCCGAATACAACGATCGTCCGCATGATAAAGAACAAGCTATACATGGGTGTAATTTCAAACGGAAACGCTGAATCGGAAATCATTCCAGAGCTTCAGATCGTGGACGAAGCGACCTTTCGACGAGCGCAGGAGTTAATGGAAAAACGGACAACACACCATGCGGATACGCCGCTAAATCTGCGCGGCAGTTCTCTGTTGGTAGGGAATATCTTCTGCGGGCATTGTAAAAACCGGCTGACGCTGACGACCTCCGGCAAGAAGTATATCCGCAAAGATGGAACGGTGCGCAATCAGGTCAAAAGCCGTTATCAATGCCATTTTAAGGCCCGGCATCCTGACCTCTGCGACGGTCAATCCGGCTACGGCGTTATCAAGCTGGATGAAATTGTGGACGCTCTGGTGCGCTATCAGCTCTCCAGAATCCGCGTTTCTGCCAAGGATAGTCTGATCGCCGAGCAGCACGAAAAAGCCGCAGCGCTTGCCAGAAGCCGCTACAAAATGTCTGCCATGCGGCTGGAGGAAAAGCAAAAGGAGCTTTCTGACTATGAAGCCGAAACAATCAACGTCATTCGCGGTAAAAGCCGCTTGAATGTTGACCTGCTGAACAGCCTTGTTGCAAAATGCAAAGAAGAGATCGCAGAGCTTTCACAGGAGGTAGACGCACAAAAAGCCGACATGGAGCATCAACTGGAAAGCGCCGCGCAGGAACAGGCCGAATTTGAGAAACTGGAAAGCTGGGCTGATCTTTACGACAACTGCACCTTTGAAGCGAAGAAGATGATCGTATCGCAGCTTATCAAGGCCGTCTATGTGTACCGGGATTACCGTTTGGAGGTTGAATTTCGTGTTTCCTTTGATGATTTCAGACGGCTTTGTGTGGGATGCGAACCGAATGGTGGCAGAATTGCGACTGTTGAGAGCGTCTGATTTTGAAAGATACAAAAAAGTTCGGAATCTTCTGCAAAAACCAGAAAATTCCGAACATTTTGGTGGACCTGAAGAGACTCGAACTCTCGACCTCTCGGATGCGAACCGAACGCTCTCCCAAGCGGGCCGGTTTTAGCTCACTTCAAACAGATAAAATGTTTGAAAGATGCTAAAACCGGCCCGCTTTCTTTGTTTTTGATGGAGATTCGTGCCACGGTAAAATTCGCTGCACTTTTTAGCTCTATATGCGAACGCAGCGGCAGCCATGCGGTACATATCCACTAAAATAGCGGCTGAATGCGAACCGAGCGCGTATCGCTGCGTTCGCATACACACATTAGAAATCCTGTTTTGTATATAGGACTCCTAGCTCTGTGGACAATGCTGGAATAACCACATAGTTATCAGAATCGTGAAAATCTAGTTCTTCTTCACTCCAATATATCATTGTTACCCGTTGTGTTTCATCGCAAGCACGGAACGAAACTTTTCTAGTATCTCCAGATTTATATGTTTCGATTTTATAGTTGATGTCCGCAGCATCCAATTTATATTTTCCGAGTAGCATCACCCTCTCGCCTAAGTCAATTTCTTTTCCAAATAACTTACAATAAAAATGCTGTTTGCTAATAAGCCAAAATTGATTTAGCTTGGTCGATTCTTTGTAATAGTTCTTCAAATCATCCAAGCCGCAAAAGCAACTACATTCAGATATAGACTTGTCAATCACTGCACGTTTATTGTCCAAGAGGGTACACAAAAACTCAATTTGATCAGCGTCTTTTTGAAACATATCTGTTGGTAATTCAAATATGATGCCAAATTCTTTCTCTATACGAATGAGTTTCTCCAATAACATTATAGATGTAATGTTTGCGTCCTGAGCATTATGAGTCTTACAATTGGACGCTTTACCGGAAAAAATAACATTTTTATTTCCATCTAAGATGCTGAAGCAAATGCCATTTTTGTTCATATGGAGTAAAGACTGCGAGATATAGTAAAAATACTTTTCCCTAGCCAGTGTAGCTTCAGCATTTCCATGCATCTTAGGTGCTAGTGTAATTGATAAATTTGCATTTTTTGTAATGACATCTCCTTCGCACCTAATATCTAGTTTTCGCAGCACTTCTTTATAATTGTCTATATAGATTTTCGTTCCCTCTGATGATACGGTCATTCTGTCCAATGGAAAAGTATAGCTTGGCAAATCACCATATGTTATCAATTCGCCTTTGCGTATATCCGCAATTTCCTTTGGCATGGAAATTAAAGGTTCTTTCTCCATCGGCAAATCTGCCGGGTATTCATTCCAGCCATTTACATATGCAAATGGCTTAAACGCAAAATCGCGGCAGTTGTCAGCAATACAAATTAGTGAAAATGTATTGATGTGAGTATCTGAATAATACGTTGCACCTGCTGTTAGGAGTTCACCACCGCCTTTTTGCTGAATCCTTACTGGCTTCCCGCCGGTTTCTGTGTGCCCACACAAGATCAAATCAACGTTTTTTCTCAATAAATTAAGTGTTGCTACACGCCCATTATACTCGCTGATTTCATTTGGATGTAGAAATCGTTCAGCATGATGAAAAAGCGCAATAGTGTATTTGATATTTTCATCAGGAATAATTCCATAGTGAATTAAATCTTTGACCTGCCGTTGCCCAATCCACATTCTATCATCAGGATATTGCGACACTGCCGAAAGCAATGCCGTATTAAATGCGGTCACGCGGATTACGCTTCTAGATGGAAATTTGACATCTTTATATCCTATACTGTAGCTATATTCCCAGCGACCATTGTATGGATACTTATACGGCTCCACTCCAAGTTGCTCACAAAATCTATCATACTCAAAAACAGGTGCTTCCATTTTGTGAATATTCTTATAATCGTAAATAGAGTCGATCTCCTCAATGTCACTTTCATCGAGTAAAGCGGCCGAACAATAATCGCGATTAACATCGTGATTGCCAACACAAAAAGTAATATCTTTACCTGTTAGATTTGTCGCTTGAAGGAGTTTCCTGAACCACAATAACGCTTCATCGTATTCGTCCTTTTTTCCGTGCCATGCAATATCTCCGGTCACGATAATATGTTCGGGGGCAAGTTCTTTTAGATTTGATACACATTTGATAAGTTCATCAAGAATTTCTGATTTCCGCTCAAAGCAATCCTTAATGCTATAACGAGCGTAGTTTCGTCCAAAGTGAATATCTGATAGATGCAAAATATTCATATTACCTACCCCATCTTCTAACTTATGAAACCACTATATACTAAAAATAGCAGTTTATCAACACAATGCCGGATAATTATATGTCCGCAATTGCTCGAATAATTTGGAGGTGAACTACAAAATGACACATACAATCGCCATTGCCAATCAGAAAGGTGGCGTGGGGAAAACAACGACGTGCGCCAATCTCGGTATCGGTCTGGCGCAGGCGGGAAAACGGGTCTTGCTGGTGGATGCAGACCCACAGGGTTCGCTGACGCTGAGCCTTGGATTTCCCATGCCAGACAAACTGCCCGTCACGCTTGCAACCGTCATGGGCAAGACGCTCATGGATGAACCAATGCCCTCGAAAGAGGGCATTTTGCATCATGCGGAGGGTGTGGACCTCATGCCCGCAAATATCGAGCTGTCCGGTCTGGAGGTTTCGCTGGTGAACGCCATGTCGCGGGAAAAGATTCTCAAACAATATCTGGACACCGTAAAGCGCGAGTATGACTACATCCTAATCGACTGTATGCCGTCGCTGGGGATGCTCACGATCAACGCGCTTGCGGCAGCGGATAGCGTTCTCATTCCCGTGCAGGCGCAGTATCTTCCCGCCAAGGGTCTGGAACAGCTCTTGCAAACCGTCGCCAAGGTACGGCGGCAGATCAATCCGAAGCTGCGCATCGACGGGATTCTGCTGACGATGGTAGACAGCCGAACAAATTACGCCCGCGAGGTCAGTGCGCTGCTGCGCGATACCTACGGCAACAAGCTGAAAGTGTTCGCATCGGACATTCCGCAGTCTGTCCGGGCAGCGGAGATCAGCGCCGAGGGCAAGAGCATCTATGCGCATGACCCCAACGGCAAGGTCGCGGCAGCGTACCGGGAACTGACCAAGGAGGTGATAAAAGTTGAAAAGCTCCGCCAAAAGCATAAATCTGACCTCGCTCGATGATCTGTTCTCCACGGAGGAAAGCCGCGCGGAAGAATCCTGTGAAAAGGTCGTGCGGATTCCGCTCACGGAGCTGCATCCCTTTCCGAACCATCCGTTTCATGTGCGCGACGATGAAGCGATGCAGAACACCGTGGACAGCATTAAGGAATACGGTGTATTGACACCCGGCATCGTCCGTCCGCGCGAGGACGGCAGCTATGAAATTGTCGCAGGACACCGCCGCAAGCACGGCAGCGAACTTGCAGGACTCTCAGATATGCCGTGCATCGTCCGGGAAATGGATGACGATACGGCGACGATCCTCATGGTGGACAGCAACATTCAGAGAGAAGATATTCTCCCCAGTGAACGTGCGCAGGCGTACAAAATGAAGCTGGACGCGATTCGGCGTAAAGCTGGCAGACCGGCAAAAACCGCTGAAATAGACGGTAAAAATAATTCCCGACAAGTTGTCGGGAATTTAGAAAGTGCCGCCATCGTTGGACAAGAAGCCGGTGACAGTGGACGGCAAGTACAGCGATATATACGCCTGACCGAGCTACAACCAGAATTGCAGCAAATGGTGGATGAGAAGAAAATTGCCATGACGCCCGCCGTCGAGCTGTCCTACCTCAAACCGGAGGAACAGCAAATGCTCCTGACCGCCATCGACAGCGAACAGGCCACGCCGTCGCTGTCACAGGCGCAGCGAATGAAAAAGCTCTCGCAGGCAGGCAAGCTCAACGACGATACGATGCTGGATATTATGATGGAGCAGAAGAAACCGGAGAAATGTGAACTCACATTCTCCGGTGATGTTTTGCGCAAATACTTCCCGCGCTCCTATACGCCCCAGCGGATGCAGGAAACTATTATTAAGCTGCTGGAGGCGTGGGTAAAAAAGCGGCAGCGCGATCAGGAACGATAAGGATGCTGGACTTACGATGTCCGGCTATTTTTATACCCATTTTTCAGTACGGAGGTCTTTTATGAACAAGAAAGAACAGCTTAAACGGCTTATTTGCGCTCTTTACCGTCAGGATGAGCCGGAGGATTACACAGATGAGTGTATGGAAGATATGCTTGACAATATTGATTTTGAAGTGCTGCTGCAAGCGGTCGCGCACAGCGCAAAGACCGTGTACGCCTATGAAGCCTGCGGCGTGCAGGATTGCAGCTTCAACTATCGCAGCGCGCCGCTGTTCCCGCAAAAAGCGGTGCGGCTCTATGAGGACATTGTGAAATTTGTCACCGAGGCGGTGATCTGCGCGCGGACAATGGAGGTCTGGCTGCTGGAGAATCTGACGCTTGCCATCGTTTCCAACTATTCCGTGCTGTCCGGCGGAGAGTTTACAACGGAATACCGAACCGTAAAGGCATGGGAGTTTCAAAAAGGACTTCTCTGCATCGAGCCAGATACGCTTACGGAGAAACTCATGGAGCTGTGCGCGCCGTTTTACTCGCACTACGACCAGACCTACTATGAGCTGTGACCGCTTTTTTCTAAGACACCAAAGATACCGAAAAAGGAGCTGATACTGTGGCTGTTTTCCGCGTGGAGCGCACACGGGATTATACCGTGATGAGCAACCACCATCTGAAAAACAAGGATTTGTCCTTAAAGGCAAAAGGTCTGCTGTCGCAGATGCTCTCGCTGCCGGAGAAATGGGATTATACGCTTGCCGGACTTTCCGCCATCAACCGCGAGAGCAAGGACGCGATCCGCTCTGCTGTCAATGAGCTGGAAAAGGCCGGATATATCCGCCGCCGTCAGACGGTAGACAGCCGGGGCAAGTTCAGCGGCAACGAGTACATCATCTATGAACAGCCGCAGCCGTTATCGGCTTCTCCGTCGTCGGGTTTTCCGACAACGGGAAATCCGTCAACGAAAAAACCGTCGTCGGAAAATCCAACGCAATTAAAGATAGATCAAGTAAATATCCAAGAAGAAAATACGCAAGGATCAAATACTCATTCCTTTCTTTCCGGCACACCGGATGTGAAGCGAAGCGAAATGAACCGAAATGAGATCGAGCAGTACAGAGCCTTAATTGAAGAAAATATCGACTACGATATTCTCTTGGAGGAAATGCCATACGAACAGGAACGCTTGGAAGAAATCGTCGGTCTGATGACCGATACCGTCTGTTCCTCCCGCAGCCATATCCGCGTGGCTGGCAGCGACTTCCCAGCTGAGGTCGTGAAGTCCCGGCTTCTGAAGCTCAACGCGGAGCATATCCGATTTATCTTTGACTGCCTCAAAAAGAACACCACCGAGATCCGCAATATCCGGCAATACCTGCTGACCGCGCTTTACAATGCGCCGGTCAGTATCAACAGCCACTATGCCGCACAAGTCAATCACGATCTGTACGGATAAGCCTGCAAAGCTCAGTTTCTTTGCAGGCTTTTTCCAAATCCGAAGAAAGGAGAACGTATGACGCTGCGCCATCTTCTGCGCCGTCTGGTCGTTCCGCCGTAGCGGACGCCGGACCCACAAAGACAACAATTACGCCGCAGACGCGGCAGAACGGAGAATTTTATGAACAAAGCAACCAAATCTCAGAAATCAGACAACAAGACTGCCAAAGTCGCGGGCATCCTCGTCCTGCTGGCGGTCGTGATCCTCGTCATTCTGCTGCTCCTGCGCGGCTGCGGCAGCAAGGGCGCGGAGCTGCCCGCACAGCCGGAAACCGGCACGGGCATTTCCTATGATTCCGCCGCCGTGGTCGGCGGCTGGGATGAAGCCGACATGGATAAGATCGTCGAGGGTCTGAATGAACAGGTAGAGGCTGGGATGATTAACATTTCCATGAACACCTCTCCTGTGTTCTCGGATGGCACTTCCGAGGGCAATCTGATGATCGTCAACGAGGGCGTCAACCGCTATCCGCAGATTGTGGAGATCACGCGCAACGACACCGGAGAAACGATCTACAAGTCCGGTGCAATTCCTGTCGGCAGCAAAATTGAAAAAGCCAAGCTCAGTGCCGACCTCGACGCCGGTACTTACGAATGTACCGCACTTTTCTATAACGTCGATCCCGACACCGGCGACTACCTTGGCTGCGCCGGTGCGATCATCACCATTACCGTTCTGGACTAAATTTCAAAGGAGTTTTCAACATGAAAAAATTTCTCGCACTCGTTCTTTCTCTCTGCATGGTATTTTCCCTCGCGGCGGTCGCATCCGCTGCGGAAATTGACGCGGACGGCGGCTCCGGCAGCACGCCGGTCTATTTGAGTTCGACGGCGGACGGCAGCATCGGCGGCGATCCCGCACCGACTGCCATGTCTGTCACCATCCCCACCGGCCTGCCGATGGCAATGTCGCAGAGCGGCGATGTGACCACGGCGGATAACTGCCAGATCGTCAACCATTCCTACGGCGCGGTTCGTGTCCGCAGCGTGAGCATTTCCGCCGTGGACGGCTGGAAGCTGACCGCCTTTGGCGATAAGAGCAGCCTTGCACACGAAAAGGTGGATTCCGACAAGCTCGGCTTCGCAGTCTCCATTGGCGGCGGCGCACAGGTACAGACCGACGCTTCCGATGCCGCTTCTCAGGCACTCTTGACCGCGCCCATGACCGGATGCTATCTGTCCGGCGTCGGTGACGCAAGCGGCAATGCGGTAGACGTTGCTTATGCAGCGATTGTCACGCCGCTGTCGCAGGCGGTCACGAACGCAACCGTTGCAAACGTTGTGTTTGTGGTCGAGTGGGATACCTGATCTATCGGTTTTTTGAAAGGAGCTTTTGAATGATGGCTATGAAATGGAATTGCAGCAAACTCATTTCTCTCTGCCTCGCGCTTTGCATGATGCTGTCGCTGGCGGTCTGCGCCAGCGCAGCGGAGATCGACATCTCCGGCGGTTCCGGCACAACGCCGGTGAGCCTGACCACCACGAACGGCGGCATTGGCGGCGGTGACGACGGCGATATTACGCCGACCAAACTGAATGTTACCGTTCCCACCACGCTGCCCCTCGCCATGTCCGACGAGGGTACGGTTGTCACCGCGACGGACTGCAAGATCACAAACTTCTCCTATGGCGCGGTGCGCGTGAAATCCGTTACGATCTCGGCGGCGGCAAACTGGCATCTTACCAAGTTCGGTGACAAATCTCTGCTGGCGGCTGAAAAGGTAGACTCCAACAAGCTCGGTTTTGCACTCGCCATTGGCGGCGGCAAGCAGGTTCAGACCGCGACCAACGAGCAGACGCAGGCACTCATCATCGCGCCGGTGGACGGCTGCTACATGACGGGTGTTGGCGATCTGACCGGCAATACGGCAAAGATCGACTATGCTGCCATCGTCACGCCGCTTTCCAACACGATGAAGAATGCGACGGTTGCAAACGTCGTGTTTGTGATCGAGTGGGATACCGTGGCGTAATTTCTGCAAGTACACGCGGCGGACGGCAAATACCGCCCGCCGCAGAAAGGAGCTTTTATGAAACGAAACAGAATCCCGGCATTGCTGCTGGCAATGCTTTTGGCGCTCTCGCTCAGCGTAAGCGCCTTTGCCGCAGGTTCGACCACGGCGACCGTGCCGGTCACGCTGACCGTGGACAATCAGTACCGGGCGGTCAATGTCACCGTGCCGTCCTCGCTGCCGGTCTACGTTACCAACGGCACAGTCATTACAGCGGACAATGCCAAGATCACAAACAATTCCAAGACCGGCGCGGTGCAGGTGACGGCGCTCTCCGTGACGGACGGCGCGTACAAGGTCGGCAGCTATGACAGCTTCTCCGGCAGCAAGACGATTGCGCTCAAAATCAACTCCTGCGTCACAAAGGGCGCGGGTAAGATGAGCATTACCAAGGATGCGTTCCCCAAGATCGGCGCGGCACAGAATCTTCCGCTGACCTACTTTGCCAAGGTATCCGGCGACGCGCCGAACAGCAAGGACGTGCAGGCGGCAAATGTAGTCTTTACCATCTCCATCGTCGGATAAGGAGGCTGCCATGACGCATTTCAAGGCAAGAAACCTGACAGCTCTGCTGCTGGTGCTGATCCTGCTGGTATCCATGTTCAGCACCACCGCACTGGCGGCAGAGGATGAATACATCACGGATTTTGAAGCAGAATCGGAAATCATCATCGAGGAAGAACCTGCCGTAGAACTCCCGGAAGCAGAAGAATCCAGCGAAGAAGTTCCTGAAATCGAAGAATCCTCGGAAGTTTCAGACGCACCCACCTCCGGCACGATTCCAGGCAGCAATATCCAGTGGGAGCTGACGGATGACGGAATGCTGCTCATTTCCGGCAGCGGCGGCTGCGCCGCCTTTTCCAGTGTGGCAGATCAGCCGTGGGCGGCGGTGCGGGAACAGATCACGTCGGTCTTTTTTGAAGATCCCAGCCTGCTCTCCATCTATGACCTTGCCTATTGGTTTGATGGCTGCGTTTCGCTTACAACGGCAGAAATCCCCTACACCACGCCGGTCATTGGCACGCGCGCCTTTTATGGCTGCGTATCGCTGACGACCATTATGACGTACTATGGAGATTCTGTTCTGACGGAGATCGGCACGGATGCGTTTTATCTGCCGTATGACAGCGGCAGCACGCTCTATATCGGCTATCTGATCGGCTACCCGGAATCCACGGTTCCGCTGCACACCTATGACTGGATCGGCTCAAACCGCTCGTCACTGTACTTTATGGATGTGTATAGCACCAACGCGCTAACCTCCGTTGTGGGCGCTTGCCCATCCTGCGGAAAGCAGTCTTTGCAGGGAACTTATGTTGCGCAGTCGCACACTTCCAGAGGTCATGCCGAATATTACGAGTGTTACTTATGTCATTACACAAAATATTTAGGCAGTTATGTGTATAAAAATCATGGCTCTGGCTCTTACGGCTCGTGGACTTGCCCCTCCTGCGGCAGCCATTCGTGGGTGCTGGATTACGAAAGTGACGCGACCTGCACACGCAACGGTTATCGGGAGTATAGCTGTGATTGCGGACAGTCCAAGCGTGAAACAGTCTACGCAACCGGTCACAATTACAGTTACGGCTCTTGGGAGCAGTATTCGTCCAGCCAGCACCGACGTGAGAATTACTGCCGGTACTGCGGCGCAACAGACTACGACTATGCTTCACACAGTTACAGCTATGGAAGCTGGAGCAGCGCGGGCAGCAGCCAGCATAGCCGCTCCATGACGTGCCGGTATTGCGGGTACAGTGATACACAGTATGCCAGCCACAGTCTGAGTTACGGAAGCTGGAGCAGCTATTCGGACACGCAGCACCGCAGAACCGGGAGCTGCATGACTTGCTCATATAGCACGGCAGACTACGGCGCGCATACGTTCAGCTACGGCAGTTGGACAGACTACTCCTCCACGCAGCACCGGCGTACCAAACGCTGCACAAGCTGCTCATACAGCGGCTATGACTATGCCGATCATGTTGACAGCAACGGCGACGGCGTATGTGATGGCTGCGGGCGTGAAATGAGCCGCTTTTCCGTTACTGTTCCGGCGAGTCTGACGGTCACGGTGTCGGAGCATGGCGTCGTCTACACGGCAACCGGCGCGGGGATCGTCAATAATTCCAGCGGTGCGGTGCAGGTGTCCGGCGTGACGCTGCGCGCGGAAAATGGTTGGACAATCGTGCCGTATGCAACAAATATGGCTGAGCAAAAGGTTGACTCCAAGCGCATTGGCTTTGCGTTGGGTGGGATACAGACTGCCGCCACCGGCAAGAGCGAACTGCTCACCGCCTCGTCCATGACAGTAAGCGCCGGTGCAACGCTGCCGCTATCGTATGACGCGGTTGTTTCCGCCAACTCCGCGGCGATCAACGAACAGGTATTGACCATCGTATTTGTGGTCGGGTGGGCGTAATGCCCACCTGCCATCATCGGGAGGTGATCTGATTGCAGGAGGAAGTGGAACACAAAACAATTTCTCTTATGATTTCCGCGACAAAGCTCTCCGGACGGGTTCTGAAAGCGGCAATTACCAAGCTCTTGGCGCAGTTGCAGGCAGAAAAGCAGCACCGGCAGCAAAAAGGTCCCGTAGTGCATCACGGGAAACAGACGGTCAAGCAGCTCACCGGGCAGGATCAAGGCAGCAGCACGATGGAAACAACAAATCTTCGCGTCCGTTCCTTTGATCGGGTTGCGCGGAAATACGGTGTGGATTATGCCATTCATCGGGATAAAAGCGTATCGCCGCCGAAATATGTGATTTTCTTCAAAGGTCGTGACAGCGAAGCCATCAACGCAGCGTTCACTGAGTATTCTGCCGGTCAGATTCAGCGTGAATCCAAGCCGCGTACCTCCGTCCTGGCGCGCTTGCAGCAGTTCAAGGCGCTTGTTCAGAGCATCGGTAAAGAGCGCGTGCGGGAAAAGCAGCAGGAGCAAACGAGATGAATATGCGGCTAAAAAAGTGGATTCTCCCGAATCTTCCCTACGTCGGGATCGCACTGTTTGCGACAAAGCTCGGTCAGGCCATGCGCATTGCGCCCGGCGCGGATTTTTCCGGCAAGGTGCTGCACATGATGGATGGACTGCACGCTGCGTTTTCCACGGCTGTGCCCAGTTTCCATCCGCTCGATCTCTGCGTTGGAGTTCTGGTCGCGGCTGCAATTCGGCTGACTGTCTACGTCAAGGGCAAAAATGCGAAGAAATTTCGCAAAAATACCGAGTACGGTTCTGCCCGCTGGGGAACGCATGAGGACATTGCGCCCTACATTGACGCGGACGCCAGAAACAATGTCATTCTGACGCAGACGGAGAAATTGACGATGAACAACCGCCCGAAAGACCCGAAAACAGCGCGCAATAAAAATGTGCTGGTGATCGGCGGCTCCGGCAGCGGCAAGACGCGCTTCTGGCTGAAACCGAATCTCATGCAGTGCAATTCTGAAAAATATCCCTGTTCCTTTGTTGTCACAGACCCCAAGGGCAGCGTTGTGGTCGAGTGCGGCAAGATGCTCCGGCGATTTGGCTACCGCATTAAAATCTTCAATACGATCAATTTCAAAAAGTCGATGCACTACAATCCATTTGCCTATATTCACTCGGAAAAGGACATTTTGAAGCTGGTGACGTGCCTCATTTCCAACACCAAGGGCGACGGAAAAACCGGTGATGAGTTCTGGCAGAAAGCCGAAACGCTTCTCTACTGCGCCCTCATTGGATACATCCACTATGAAGCGCCGGTAGAAGAACAGAACTTCGCTACGCTCATTGAAATGCTGAACTCAATGGAGGTGCGGGAGGACGATGAGGAATTTGAAAATGCGGTTGATCTGATGTTCAAGGAGCTGGCAAAAGAAAAGCCGGATCACTTCGCCGTGCGTCAATATGCCAAATATCGCTTGGCGGCGGGCAAAACTCTCAAAAGTATTTTGGTGAGCTGCGGCGCACGCCTCGCGCCCTTTGACATTGAGGAGCTGCGTGAGGTGACTGCCTACGATGAACTGGAGTTGGACACGCTGGGCGACCGAAAAACGGCGCTGTTTCTCATTATGAGCGACACCGATGCCTCGTTCAATTTCCTGATCTCCATGATTTACAGCCAGCTATTTAATCTCCTTTGTGAGAAAGCCGACGATGTGTACGGTGGACGCTTGCCGGTCCATGTGCGCTGCCTGATTGATGAGGCAGCCAACATCGGGCAGATCCCGCAGCTTGAAAAGCTGGTTGCAACGATCCGCTCCCGTGAGATTTCCGCCTGCCTTATTTTGCAGGCGCAAAGCCAGCTCAAGGCGTTGTATAAGGACAATGCGGACACCATCATTGGCAACATGGACTCGCGGCTATTCCTCGGCGGCTCGGAGCCGACGACACTCAAGGAGCTGTCTACGGCGCTTGGGAAAGAAACGATTGATACATTCAACACCGGCGAGAGTCGAGGGCGTGAAACGTCACATTCGCTCAATTACCAGAAACTCGGCAAGGAGCTTGCCAGCGTGGATGAGCTGGCAGTTCTGGATGGCGGCAAGTGCATTCTCCAGCTTCGCGGCGTGCGCCCGTTCCTGTCTGAGAAATATGACATCACCAAGCATCCGAATTACAAATACCTCTCGGATGCCGACCGGCGCAACACGTTTGATATTGAAAAGTTTCTCTCCACCAAGCTCAAAGTGAAGCCGGAGGAAACGTATGACAGTTATGAGGCAGCCGTAACAGAAGAATTATCCTCTGTTTGATCGCTGCATCATTCCTATCCACGAAGCTGCCGCATCCGGCAGCTTTTTCATATATACAAGACACCAACAACAAAACGGCCACTTCTGAAATTGAATTTGAAAGGAGTACCGGAGAATGGGAGTGTGGTCTGGACGTGTTCTTCCGTTCCCGGCAAGTTATATATGGAGTTTTTCAATTCCGCAGTCGATGTCCTTCAGACGCTCGTTACGGCGCTTGGCGGCGGTCTTGGCATTTGGGGCGTCATCAATCTTCTGGAAGGCTACGGCAATGATAATCCGGGCGCAAAATCGCAAGGGATGAAACAGCTCATGGCGGGCGGCGGTGTGGCGCTCATCGGTATGATCCTCGTGCCGCTGCTCAAAGGGCTGTTCGGTTAATCCCGTCCATGCCGCAACGTAAAACCCTTCGCCCCTGCCCGCCTGACACGGGCGGGGGCGGGAAAGGAGGGCTGACCCATTGGATTTGATATGGGAAAAATTCACCGAATGGCTCAAGGAGCTGCTGGTCGGGGGCATCATGGACAACCTCACCGGCCTCTTTGATAACGTCAACGCCAAGGTCGCGGAGGCGGCGGGACACATCGGCAGCACCCCGCAGGCGTGGAACGCCGGCATTTACAGCATGATCCGCTCCCTCTCGGACAACGTGATACTGCCCATCGCCGGCGTGATCCTCGCCTTCGTTATGACGTTGGAGCTGATCCAGCTCATAGCAGACCGAAATAACCTCCACGACATCGACACATGGGTATTCTTTCGCTGGGTGTTCAAGACGGCGGCTGCCGTGCTTATCGTGTCCAACACATGGAATATCGTCATGGGCGTATTCGAGGCGGCGCAGAGCGTGGTCAACCGCGCCTCCGGCCTTATCGTGGGCAACACCTCCATCAACCTTGCCGACCATATCGCGGACCTTGAGGCGCGGCTGCTGGAGATGAACGTGTGGACGCTTTTGGGGCTGTGGCTGCAATCCTTCGTGGTGGGCTTCACCATGTGGGCGCTGACCATCTGCATCTTTATCATTATCTACGGCAGAATGATCGAGATATACCTCGTCACCAGCATCGCCCCCATCCCCATGGCCACCATGATGGGCAAGGAATGGGGCGGCATGGGGCAGAATTATCTTCGCTCCCTGTTGGCTTTGGCGTTTCAGGGCTTTCTCATCATCATCTGCATCGCCATCTATGCGGTACTGGTACAGAATATGCTCATAGATGACAACATTTCCACGGCCATCTGGCTGTGCATGGGCTACACGGTGCTGCTCTGCTTCACCCTGTTCAAAACCAGCAGTCTCGCAAAGTCAATTTTCAACAGTCATTAGGGAGGTGAAATCAAAATGAACAAATCCACAAATCCTGAACAGGAAAAACTGGCGCGCCTGCTTGCGCGGCTGGATGAAAACCTCGCCGCCTTACAGGGCGAGTGGGAGCAGATGAGCAGATATGACCTGATCTGCAACTCCGCCGCTATCACCGCCGTGCGCCAGACCCATGAATATCTGACCACCACCCACGGCTTTGAGCCGGAGGAGGCGGACTACCTGCTGCTGTTCGATAACCCCTTGAAGGTGGCGGCGGACAAGTGGCAGGAGCGCATGGAGGATACGAGAGACCTTTGCTTTGCGCTGGACGAGGTGTTTGAAAAGCGGGACGCCTTGCAGAGCTACGCACCAAGCAGCGTCGAGCGCCGCGTGTCTGTGCTGGAGAAGCTCCGCACATCGGCGGAGCACACACCCGTGAGGGCGGTCAAGGGCAAGGAGGCGGAGCTTTGCTGACGCTTATCCCCATTTCTCTGTCCGAAGCAAATACCTTCGTTGCCACTTGGCACCGCCATCATAAGCCCGTCGTTGGACACAAGTTTTCCATTGGCTGCGAGGCAGACGGACGGTTGGCAGGCGTCGCCATCGTAGGGCGTCCGGTCAGCCGGTATCTGGACGATGGGAAAACGCTGGAGGTTAATCGCCTTTGCACCGACGGAACCAAAAACGCTTGCAGTTTCCTTTACGCTGCTGCGGCACGGGCGGCGCGGGCAATGGGCTATCAGCGAATCATCACCTATACGCTGGACACCGAGGGCGGAGCAAGCCTGCACGCTGCTGGCTGGTGCTGCGCGGGGCGGGCAGGCGGCACTGCGTGGACAGGTGCGAGAGCGCCGAAGGCTGGACAATACCCTGCACAGATGAAACTCCGCTATGAAAAAACACTATGACATAGGAGGTAAACCAATATGGCATACGTTCCCGTACCCAAAGACCTGAACGCGGTCAAGACCAAGGTGCTGCTGAACCTGACGAAGCGCCAGCTCATCTGCTTCGGCGCTGGTGCGGCGCTGGGCGTTCCGCTGTTCTTCCTGCTCAAAGCCCATACCGGCGTCAGCACGGCGGCGATCTGCATGATCCTGCTCATGCTGCCCTTTTTTCTGCTGGCCATGTATGAGAAGAACGGACAGCCCCTTGAAAAGATCGTCCGCAACATCGTGCAGGTCTGCTTCCTGCGCCCCAAGCAGCGCCCTTACGCAACCAATAATTTCTACGCCGTTCTGGAACGGCAGGACAATTTAGACCGGGAGGTGTATCGCATTGTCCACCCGCACAAAACTCACCCGCGCCGAACGCAGGCAGATCGAGGCCGCCATCGCAAGAGCGAAGCGGCAGGATAAGAAACAGAAGTCCGCACAGGACAGCATCCCGTTTCAGCGGATGTTCCCCGACGGCATCTGCCGCGTGACGGACAGCTACTACACGAAAACCGTCCAGTTTCAGGACATCAACTATCAGCTCAACCAGAACGAGGACAAGACCGCCATCTTTGACGGCTGGTGCGACTTCCTCAACTACTTCGACAGCTCCGTGCGCTTTCAGCTCTCCTTCGTGAATATGTCCGCCAACAAGGACAATTACGCAAGGTACATCACCATCTCGCCGCAGGGCGACGATTTTGACAGTATCCGTCTGGAATATACCCAGATGCTCCAGAACCAGCTTGCCCGCGGCAACAACGGCCTCATCAAGACCAAGTACCTGACCTTTGGCGTGGAGGCGGACGGGCTGAAAGCGGCAAAGCCGAGGCTGGAGCGCATTGAAACGGACATCCTCAACAACTTCAAGCGCCTCGGCGTGGCGGCGGAGCCGATGAACGGCATGGAGCGGCTGCGGCTGCTGCACGGGATGCTGCACATGGACGAGCAGGAGCCGTTCCGCTTCTCGTGGGACTGGCTGGCACCCTCCGGGCTTTCGGTCAAGGACTTCATCGCGCCCAGCTCCTTTGAGTTCCGCACCGGGCGCTCCTTCGGCGTCGGCAGGCGCATCGGCTGCGCCAGTTTCTTGCAGATTTTAGCGCCGGAGCTGAACGACCGGATGCTGGCGGACTTCCTCGACATGGAAAGCTCCCTCATCGTCAGTATGCACGTTCAGTCCGTGGATCAGGTCAAGGCCATCAAGACCATCAAGCGCAAGATCACCGATTTGCAGAAAATGACCATCGAGGAGCAGAAAAAGGCCGTCCGCGCCGGATACGACATGGACATCATTCCCTCGGACCTTGCCACCTACGGCACGGAGGCGAAGAAGCTGCTGCAAGACCTGCAAAGCCGCAACGAGCGAATGTTCCTGCTGACCTTTATTGTGGTCAACACCGCAGGCAGCCGCCAGCAGCTTGACAACAACGTATTTCAGGCAGCCTCCATCGCCCAGAAGTACAACTGCCAGCTTACCCGCCTTGATTTCCGTCAGGAGGAAGGGCTGATGAGCAGCCTCCCCTTGGGGCTGAACCAGATCGAAATACAGCGGGGCTTGACCACCTCCAGCGTCGCTATTTTTATCCCCTTTACCACGCAGGAGCTGTTTCAGGACGGTAAGGAAGCCCTGTACTGCGGGCTGAACGCGCTGTCGAACAACCTCATCATGGTAGATCGCAAGCGTCTCAAGAACCCCAACGGCCTCATCCTTGGTACGCCCGGAAGCGGCAAGAGCTTTGCCGCAAAGCGGGAGATCGCCAACGTGTTCCTCGTTACTGACGATGACATCATCATCTGCGACCCCGAAGCTGAATACGGGCCGCTGGTGGAGCGTCTGCACGGGCAGGTCATCAAAATTTCCCCAACAAGCCCGCACTACATCAACCCCATGGACTTAAACCTCAATTACAGCGACGATGAGAACCCGCTGAGCCTGAAATCCGACTTCATCCTCTCCCTCTGCGAGCTGATCGTGGGCGGCAAGGACGGCCTTATGCCGGTGGAAAAGACCATCATCGACCGCTGTGTGCGCATGGTGTACCGGGATTATCTCAGCGACCCTGTGCCGGAGAATATGCCGATTCTGGAGGACTTGTATAACGAGCTGCGGCGGCAGGAGGAAAAGGAGGCGCAGTACATCGCCAC
>ENA-OPEC01001087-OPEC01001087.1-human-gut-metagenome-genome-assembly--contig:-NODE-1087-length-20434-cov-7.681535_pt1 | contig 20434 bp, 17 predicted proteins | sample MGYA00241622_ERZ501507 | MGnify/ENA primary metagenome ERZ501507 (study PRJEB25962, sample SAMEA2042582) | human gut metagenome | biome: human gut; feature: human-associated habitat; material: faeces... | reverse complement strand
GCTACGGCTTTATGACCGACCTGTACGAGCTTAAAAAGCTTGAACCCCTGATCGACGATGAACTGATTCGGGGTTTCATTGCCGTCAAACGCGAGGCCAAGCGCAAACTCTCCGATATCATTCTTCAAAAGGAGGGTGTTGAAATTCCTCCGGAGTTCGTTTTTGATATTCAGGTGAAGCGCATGCATGAATACAAACGGCAGCTTATGAACGCACTGAGCATTGTGCATATCTATCGCGAGCTTAAGGAAGGACGGCTTTCCGATATGCCCCCCGCCGCATTCATCTTCGGTGCCAAGGCAGCTCCCGGCTATATGCGGGCCAAGAGCATAATAAAGTACATTAACGAAGTAGCCAACCTTATCAATTCCGACCCGGATATGAAGGATAAGCTGCGGGTGGTGTTCGTGCAGAACTACAACTGCTCCTACGCCGAGCATATCATCCCCGCCGCCGATGTTTCCGAGCAGATCTCTCCGGCCGGTACGGAGGCTTCCGGCACGGGCAATATGAAGCTCATGCTGAACGGCGCTGTGACGCTCGGCACGCTCGACGGCGCGAACGTCGAGATCGCCGAACAGGCGGGCAGCGAGAACGAGTATATCTTCGGCGCGACCGTCGAGGAGATCAACATGGTAAAGCCCAATTACAACGCCCGCAGCTTCTACGAGGCCAACCCGAACCTCCGCCGCGCCGTCGACACCCTGATCGACGGAACTGTCCCGACTGATGAGGAGCAGCACGAGCTCTATACGTCTCTGCTCAAAGGTGCAAGCTGGCATAAGCCGGATCAGTATTTCATCTTCTACGACTTCGACAGCTACAAAAAGGCCCGTCTGCGCGTGAACCATGACTACTGCGACCGCATCGCCTTTGGCCGCAAGTGCCTCATGAACGTCGCCTCCGCCGGCAAGTTCTCCTCTGACCGCACCATCCGCCAGTATGCCGAAGACATCTGGCACATCCAACCTGTCAAATAAAAAAGCAAAGCGCAGGGCCGGAAAACCGGTCTTGCGCTCTGCGTCTATACAAAGGAAACAGAAAAATGTTCGATTATCTGATTCAAAACGGTACTCTGATCGATGGAACTGGCGCACCGGCGGCCGCAGCCGATGTTGCGATTAAAGACGGAAAAATCGCCGCAGTTGGTGATCTCAGGGGCGCCTCTGCCGGGGCGGTTCTTGACGCAGCAGGGAAGTATGTTACGCCCGGCTTCATCGACATTCACCGCCATGCCGCCGCCGCGCGCTTCCGCCCGCATTTCGGCGAGCTGGAGCTCAAGCAGGGCCTGACCACGATCGTCAACGGCAACTGCGGCCTGTCCGTCACGCCTTGCGCCGGTGCATACAAAAAAGAGATCGAGGCATATCTGACCCCGGTTGCGGGCGCGCTGCCGGAGAATGCCGATTTTTCCAGCCTCGCTTCCTATCTGTGCGCTGCAAAAAAGACCCCCAGCCCCATCAACACCGCCATGCTGGCGGGCAGCGGCACCATCCGCGCCTGCGCGGCAGGCTTCGGCACGCCCGAGCTTGACGCGGCCCAGATGGCTGAGATCCACTGCCTGATCGAGCAGGAGCTTGCTGCAGGCGCGCTCGGCGTTTCGCTGGGCCTCGGCTATGCGCCGGACTGCTTCTATTCGACCGAAGCGCTCATCGAAGCGCTTCAGCCGCTTAAAAATTCCGGCATTCCCATCACAGTCCATATGCGGCAGGAAGGCAGCGGCGTGGTCGACGCGCTCCGCGAAATGATCACCGTCGCAAAGGCACTGCATACCCCCGTCGAGGTCAGCCACCTTAAATCCATCGGCAAGGCCAACTGGCACCGCTGCACGCCGGAAATGCTACGCCTGATGCAGGAGGCCCGGCAGGAGGGCGTGGAGATCGCCTGCGACGTCTATCCCTATACAGCCGGTTCGACCCAGCTTGTCCACGTTCTGCCGCCAGAGAGCCAGAAGGGCGGTCTGGAAGTGCTGACCGAGAATCTGGCCGATCCCGCGTTCCGCGAAGCGCTGAAAGACCGTATGCTGACCGGCAGCGACTTTGAAAATATCTCGCTTCTCGTCGGCTTTGAGAATATTGTCGCGTCCAGCATCTCGCGGAAGGATTTGCGGCAGTATGAGGGGCAGAGCATCGCCGCCATCGCGGAGCAGCAGGGGAAGGACCCCTTTACCGCACTGTTTGATCTGCTGCAGGCTGCGCACTGCGACGTGACCATGATCGATTTCATTGCTGCCGAGGACGATATCTGCGATATCCTGCGCGACGCACACAGCTGCGTGATCTCCGACAGCACCTATCCCACCACCGGGATGCTCCATCCGCGCGTTTATGGCACGTATACAATGCTCCTGGAGCACTTCGTCCGCGAAAAGCGGGCGCTTTCCATCGAATCTGCCGTGCATAAATGCACGGGCCGTGCTGCAAAGGTCATGGGCCTGAAAACAAAGGGCATTCTCGCGCCCGGCATGGATGCAGACCTGAATATTTTTGATCTTTCCGCCGTCCATACCTGCGCAACCTATTCCGATCCTGCGCAGTTCTCCGCCGGTATGGATACTGTCTTCGTCGCTGGCCGCCCGGCCATCCTGAACGGCGCCTTCACCGGCAGCATGGCAGGCACGGTTTTGACGAGATAACCACAAATACAGAGCGCCCGGCAGACATTCGGATTGTCTGCCGGGCGTTTTGCAGAAAGGATCTTGTTTGATATTTCGTGATAAATGATACACAAAGAGAAAATCCGCAATCCTTTTGGATTACGGATTTTTCATCTGGCAGGGGATGAGGGATTCGAACCCCCGCAAACGGAGTCAGAGTCCGGTGTGCTACCGTTACACAAATCCCCTAGCTGAGCTTCTTTCCGAAGCGCATGATTATTATAACGATTTATTCTGAAAAGTCAAGACTAATTTTTCTTTTTTTGCAGAAATTAAATTGAGATGGAAACTGCAATTCTGGATTTCGGCGGAAAAGCAGGACTTTTTTGCCGATACACGCTTCTTTTTTCTCGAAAAACGGAGAATTTCTAATTCATGACAAGGAAAACAGACTTTCTTTTACATACGCCATGCGCGGTTTCTTTCCGGCTCGGCGGGTCAAGATAATGGCGCTGAGACTTTTGCGGAGAGGATGAGAACATGAGGCGGAACATTTTTTATAGAAAAATACCGGCCGCGTTGGCCGCGTTCGTTCTTGCGCTTGCGCTGTGCTGCCAGACTGCCGCAGCCGGACGCGCGCTGGTTCCGGGCGGATATACAGTCGGCATCAAGCTCTATGCGGAGGGACTGATGGTCACGGAGGTAGAGAGCGGCACACCTGCGCAGCAGGCAGGGATCCGGAAGGGCGATGTGATCATTGCGGCGGACGGAAAGAAAACAGACAGCGCGCAGGCGCTGCTCGGAAGCATTCAGAAAAGCGAGCCGATTGTCGTGCGGGTGGAACGCGGCGGAAGGGAAGCGGAGTTTCTTGTCACGCCGGAAAAAACGCCGTCCGGCTACCGGCTCGGCGTTCTGGTACGCGACCATATCGCGGGGATCGGGACTGTCACCTATTATGACCCCGAAACCGGAAGCTACGGTGCGCTCGGCCACGGCGTCAGCAGTCTGGACGGGACGCAGCTTCTGATGATGCAGTCCGGCTATCTGGTGCGGTCGAGCGTTGCTGAGATCCGCGTCGGTACACGCGGAACGCCGGGAGAGCTGCACGGACTTTTCGATGTAACGGACACGGTGGGAACCGTGGACAAAAATACAGCCTGCGGGATATTCGGCACGATGACCCATCCGCGTCAGGGGCAGACAGTCGAAACGGCTCCTGCTGAGTCGGTCGTGACCGGCCCGGCGGAGATCCTTTCAAATGTCGACGGCGATCAGGTGCAGCGTTTTGCCATCCGCATTGACCGTGTGGATGCAGACGCGAAAAATGGCCGGAACCTGCTCATTACCGTGACGGACGAGGCGCTGCTTGCCAAAACAGGCGGTATCGTGCAGGGGATGTCCGGCAGCCCGATCCTGCAAAACGGACGGCTGGTCGGCGCAGTCACGCACGTGCTCGTCAATAGCCCGACGCAGGGCTATGGCATTCTCATCGACAGAATGCTGCAAGCCGCAGAGGGATAAAAGCTGACCCGGCTTTCCTGCGAGGAAAGCCGGGTCAATATTTAGAAAAAGCTTAAACAGCCGAACCCTCCGGTGCGCGGTCGTCTCCAAAGAAGAATACCGCGACGGTGCCGGGGCCGGAATGCGACGCGACAATCGTGCCGATATCGCAGATGCGCACCTCGCCGTTCAGATGCGGAAACGCGGCTTCGACGGCGGCCTTCGTCGCCTCGGCATCCGCAAGGCAGTTGGAGTGGCAGATAAACGCCTTGCCTGTGTAATTCTCTCCGTTTTCGGCGTGGCGCTTCATCGTCTCGACGGTGCGCGCGACGGCGTTTTTCTTGCCGCGGACCTTGTCATAGGCAATGATGCGGCCCTTGTCGTCCAGACGCATGATGGGGCAGATGCCGAGCACCGTGCCGATCGCTGCGGCAGCGCCGGACATACGCCCGCTGCGGCGGTAGAATTTCAGCTCCGTGGAATAAAACTGGTGGTGGACCTTCTGACGCTTTTCGAGTACCCAGTCCGCGATCTCATCCATGGATCTTCCTTCGTCGCGCAGATTGGCTGCGCCGTCGACCAGCAGACCGTAGCCGGAGGACGAGCAGAGCGAATCGATCACGGTCAGCTTCCGCTCCGGGTATTTCTCCCGCAGCGTCTCCGCTGCAAGCATCGCATTCTGCACGGACGCCGTCATACCGGAGCCGAACGCGATATGCAGCACGTCGCCCTGCTGCAAAAGTGCGTCAAAAAACGTCTCGTACTGAAATTCGTTCAGCTGCGCTGTGCTCGGCAGCTTTCCGGCGTCCAGAAAGCCGTAAAACTGCGGCAGCGCCTCCGGATCACGCCCCATGTCGTCCTCATAGCTGACGCCGTCGACCTGATAGGAATAGAACAAAACGGGAATGTCACGCTGTTCGCAGTAGGAATAGGGGAGATCAATGGTAGACTCACAGGAAAGAATAAAGCCGGAACGCATATCAGGAACCTCCGTGAAAGCATGATTATTACATGATATCATAGCAGATGCGGGGAAAAAGAGGAACGGGCAATCAGCACGGAATGCCTGTATCGGCGTCCTGCCGCGCCATTGCCTCAAATCCGCCGCGGTAAAACGTGCAGAGCCTGCTGAACTGCGCCTGAATGTCGTACTTCATATCGTTGGACAGCCACTCAAGGATCTGCCCATAGCATTCGCACTGCCAGAAGCGGATCAGGATCTCCCGGTCCTCTTTGCTGAGCGGCAGATCGCCATAGGCTGCCGCTGCGTAGGCCTCGACCGTGTGGCGGCAGATCTGCATGAGATAAAACGCGACGGTATCGTGGCTGATCGAACGGTACATATGCATGACCGCGCGCCGGTTTTCCGTCATGAACTGCACGGCGGCATTCAAACACGCCTCCGGCGAATCCGGGTTGGCGTACTGCCGGATGATCTGGTCAGCCCGTTCGGTGATGATCTCCGTCGCAAGCGAGGGAATGTCGGTAAAATGATAATAAAACGTGTTGCGGTTGATGCCGCAGTCCTCCACGATTGCCTTGACCGTGACCTGATTGAGCGGCCGGTCATTAAGCAGCTTCAAAAATGAATTTTTAATGGCTTGCTTGGTGTAAGCGGACATAGCTTGACCTCCTGCGCCGCAGCATAAATACACCATAAGAATACCAGACAAGCGCAGCAAAGTCAATCTGTGCACAGACGGGTTTTTGCCTGAAACGGCACAGCGCACGGCCTGATTTCTACTCTTGCGGTCACGGGCTTCCGGTGATATAATACTATTATTTAGAAAGAAATAAAGAAATTGAGGAGTTGCTTATGAATCGGCGTTTTGTGCGCGGTCTGCTGCTGGCTGCGCTGCTGGTCCTGCTCTGCACACAGGTATTTGCCGCGCAGGAGACGCTGGCTGCGCTGCGGCTCGACCCGGAGCCGGGCTTTACGACCCGCATGGAGGACACAGACGGAAATACCCTTACGCGGAGCGGCGTTCTGAATCCGGACGGGCTTGCGAATTCCGTCCGCTCTGCAAAAATCGCCTCTTATTCGATCTATTATAACGGACGGCTGCTGATGACCGTCACGCCCGTCGGCTTCTCCGAGCCGGATGCCGCCGTGATGAGCGGCGGCGCGCCCACCTGCACCGGTTTTTACAAGACCACGTTTTCCATCGACGATACGCGGGAAATTTTCCTGACCGGCCTGACAGAATCGACGCTGGAGCAGGTGCAGACAGAGCTGACGGCCAGTGCGCTGGAGGATCGCTATTTCAGCCTCACCAACGTGGACTTCATTGACGCGGAAAAGGAATTCACGGATGTTGCGGAAGGGGAGATCGCCTCGGACGCCAACCTCTGCTGGGCTGCCGCTTCGTCCAATATGCTCCGGTTCAGCGGCTGGGGGAGCGAAGCGGGCTTCCGGACAGAGGACGATCTGTTTGAGTCGTTCATTTCAGCGTTTACAGACGCGGGCGGCTCGTATACATACGGGCTGGACTGGTTCTTCAACGGCTATTACGCCATGCAGGGCAATGACGGCTGGGCGCAGCTGCGCGCGCCGGGCGAATCCGGAAAGTATCTTTCCGAGTATCCCGCCGACAGTCTGTACCAGACCTATGAAATTTCCAACCACATCGACAATCTGCGGCCGGTGCTTGACGCGCTGGAGCGCGACTGCGCCGTCGGCATTTCCATCGGCAACTATCTCTCCTCGTTCCGCATCGGCGGCCACGCTATCACGCTCTGGGGCTATCTGCACGACACGTCCGCCAGCCCCTACAGCAAGGAAGCCTATCCCGCCATTTTCATTTCCGATTCTGATTCCGATAAATACGACGGCGCACTACGCCGCCAGGCGCCGAACCGGCTGCGCGTCATGATGATGGACGGGATGTTCGACGGCTTCGGCGCCGACAGCTGGGAGCTGGACTATCCCTCGACGTTCCCGTGGCGGCTCGAAAGCTTTACCGTTCTGGAACCCTACCGCGCAGAGCTGGAGCAGGACGCCTCCGGTACCCACAACAAAAACACCTCGGCGGATTTTTCCGTTCAGGATCTGTACGTCCGCGCTTCCACGTTTGATGATCTGGAGCTTGGCATTGATACGATCCCTGCCAACCAATCCTTCAAAATCGGCGGGATCGCGCTGAACAACAGCGCAGTGAACCTGAGCAGCGCAAGACTGCAAATCGTCACAACGATCACGCAGAACGGCCAGACCGTCTGGGAAAAAACCAGCCAGTGCGCCGTCAGCAGATTCTCGGCCAATGCCTATGTCAAGATTTCGGAAACCTGTAATTCCCTTGCTGCCGGCAGCTATGAAGCCGCGATCCGCGTAACGGCCAGCGGCATATCGGAAGCCTATCTTCTGAACAACACGCGTTCCATTTCCTTTACCGTCAGCGCTGCCGCGCCGGACGCCTCGAACGCGTCCGTGTCCGTATCCATTCCCGAGTTCGATGGAAGAACGGGCGGCTATGGCACGCTGCGCTTCGGCGGCGTCGATTCCTTGTATCCTGCCGGGACGGAGCTGACGTGGTCCGTCTACGAAAAATACGACTCGGTTCTGTATGACGACTGGGTGCTGGCGTATCAGGGCTATCAGCAGCCGGAATCCGTCCGGTACGAGGGCATGACAACGGCTGTTCGGACCCTTGTGGTGCTGCGGCCGGTCGACCCGTCGCTTGCGTGCGTGACGCTTGATGCGGGAAGCCAGAAGCTGCTGTACCATAGGGTGTATACATTGGCTGCCGATGACAATACCGGCATCTGCTCGGCGATTGCTTACGGACAGAACACGCTGGCAGCAGGGGAGCAATTCAGCTTTTATATTTCCAATTTCACAACCTGCACGCCTTCCATTACGGTGACGCCGGTTGTTTATGCGATCCGAAGCTCCGATAATCTGCGGATCGACCTCTGGCGCGGCGAGGCTATGCGCATGGCGTATGGAGAATCTACAGAGAATGCGCCCTGCCGTGTTGCAAGCTGGAGCGCGGAGCTTCTACCCGGCCAGTATGCGATCTATGGCGAAGCCGTATATGAATACGGCAGCAAAACCGTGAAGCTCAGTACGCTTCAGGTCAATGCGGACAAGCCGTTCGTTTCCACTGGAACGACGTTCCGCGGCAGCAATCGCTGCGCAGTCGTTCTGGAATGTGCTGCCGCAGAAGGAAGCGCAGAATTTGGCATCGAGTACCGCAAAGCGGGACAGGAACAGACGGAACGCGTTTCATTTTCTGCGAATTTTGACAGCGTCAAGTCCACACAGCTCTGCCTGTCGTTTAAGGCCGATGCGGGAGCAGACTATTCCTTCCGCACATTTATCGTATCTGAAGACGATACGACCTATGGCGCGTGGAACGACTGCCCGGCTCCTACGGCGGCTCGCATTTTGACGGATGCGCCGCAGAACGGAGGCGCAGATGCGTCTGTCTGGGAATTCACGGCCCCGTCCGACGGCGTTTACACCCTGACGGTTCAGGGAGCCGAAACGGGCGCGCTATACGATACGACCGACGTATTGCCCAAAGACGGAAGAGAGGGCACGATGCTCCAGCGCGGCTTCTATCTGGAAGCAGGAGAAACCGCTCTGTTCTGCGTTCAGGCTGAGGCTTCGTATACGGTCGAGGTCACGCGGGCACAGGAGATCGGGCTTTGCAGTCCGGTTCGCTTCAACGCTGCGTTCACCGGTTATGAGCGCTTTTTCAGCTTCACCGCGCCTGCTGCCGGAAGCTATGTATTCCATGCAGCCGGTGAAAGCGGCTGGCTGTACAAATTGGGCGAAAACGCCGTGTGGGAGTTGTATCGCCATTTCAGCGCCTCCCGGCCCGACAGCGGCGTTTCTCTCACGCTGGAAAAGGGGCAGCGCGTTTATTTCAGATTCGCCTATACGGCGATCGGCAGCTATTCGTTCGCTGTTTCTCGTCCCGCGCCGGAGGTTTCCGTCTCAGACGAGGGCGTGAACGTCAGTTATGACCCGGAGTTCACCGGCCTGCACCTGATCGCGCTTTATGACGCGGACGGGCGGATGGTCGATGTCGAATACGTACCCGTGCAAAGTCCGGATACGCGTATTTCCGTCGTTCTGCGAGGTACGAAGACCGGCTTTGTCCGCGTGTTCCAGTTGGACGCAGAGAAAAACACGCCGCTCACCGCTGCAAAGCAGATCGAGCTGGTGTGAACCCATGATCGACAGACAGGAGATTTGATTTGGACGGATTTGTAGCATGGCTGAAGCAGCTCCAGTTTGACGGCGTATGGCAGACGGCGGTGCTCGTCGCCGCGTCGCTGCTGTGCATCACGTTTCATGAGACGTGCCACGGACTCGTGGCCTATTGGCTCGGCGACCCGACGGCAAAGCGTGCAGGACGGCTGACACTCAACCCGCTGCGGCATATTGATATCGGCGGTCTGCTTATGATGGCGCTGTTCCGCTTCGGCTGGGCGAAGCCCGTCCCGGTCGATATGCGGTATTTCAAGCATCCCAAGCGAGACATGGCGCTCACCGCTGCGGCAGGCCCGCTGTCCAACGTTCTGCTGGCCTATCTGGCTGTGCTGCTCTACGGTGTCTTTGCCTATTGGTACTATTTCTCCGGCTCAACAGCCGTCTATGTCTTCGCACTCTTTTTCTACTATGTCGAGATCATTTCGGCGGGCCTTGCCGTGTTCAACGTCTTTCCCATCCCGCCGCTCGATGGGTCGAAGGTGCTCTTTTCCTGCCTGTCCGACAAGGCCTATCTCTGGCTCATGCGCTATGAGCGCTACGGCATGGCGCTTCTGATGCTCCTGCTCCTGACCGGCGTACTCGATGTGCCGCTGGAATTCTTGCGTGACGGGCTGCTGAATGGGCTGGAAGCCATCGGCACATGGCCGGTGCAGCTGCTGCTTGCGCTGCGCTGAACTTATTTTTTGGAGTTATATCTGCATGGATGAACCGCGATACCATCTCGGCAGCGTCGTGCACGCGAAGGGCGAGACGCTCGAGGACTTCGACGGCCCGCTGGACGTGATCCTGCTGCTGCTGAGCAAGAATAAAATTGAAATACAGGATATCCAGATCTCCGCCATTTTAGAGCAGTATCTGGCCTATCTGGACGAAATGAAGCGCATGGATATGGAAATCGCCAGCGAGTTTATCGCCATGGCGTCCTATCTCATGTATATCAAAACGCGAATGCTCCTTTCCAAGGCGGAGCAGGAGGAAGCGCAGAGCGAGATGGATAAGCTCGTCGAATCCCTCCAGAAGCGACAGCGGCAGGATGCATATCAGCAGATCCAGAAGGCCGCGAAGCAGCTGGCCGTGCGCAATGAGCTTGGCCTCGGCCTGTTCACCAAGGGGCCGGAGCCGTACCAGGCGGACAGAACCTACCGCTACCGGCACGACAAGTCCGATCTGACCGCCGCGCTTGCTGCCATGCAGGACCGGACGGAGCGCCGTCTGCCGCCGCCCGCGTCCAACTTCGCCGGGATCGTCGGCACAGAGCCGTACCCGGTCACGCAGAAGGCCAGGCAGGTCATCAGCCGCCTGATCGCCCACGGTGTCATGCGCTTTTTGTCCCTGTTCAAGGGCAGCCGCAGCCGGTCGGAGATCGTGGCGACGTTCCTCGCCGTGCTGGAGCTGTGCCGCCTTCGCTCCGTTTCCATCGGAGAGGATGAACGCGGCGATATGGCGGTTACCTTTCTAAAAGCGCCGGATGCCGACGTGCAGACGGACATTTCCTGATCAGGAGGCTAATCTTGGAGCAGAATGATTTACAGCGGGCATTGATGGCCGTTTTGTTTGCCGCCGGAGAGCCGGTGGACGCCAAACGCCTGAGCCAGACGCTCGAACATGATGAAGCAGAAATCCACGAAGCGTGCAAGACGCTGATGGACGAGCTGAGCTTCAACCGCAGCGGCATCCGCATTGTGCGGCTGGAAAACGCCTATCAGATGTGCTCGTCGCCGGAAATGGCGGAATATGTGACCAAAACACTTGAAACGCGCAAGCCGCCGAAGCTTTCGCCGTCGCAGCTGGAAACGCTGACGGTCATCGCGTATTACCAGCCCGCGACAAAGGCGCTTGTCGAACAGATCCGCGGCGTTGACAGCGCCTACTGCGTCAGTGCCCTTGTGACAAAAAAGCTCATCCGCGAATGCGGACGGCTGAACGTGCCGGGCCGCCCCATCGTCTATGAGACGACGCCGGACTTCCTGCGCGTGTTCGGCCTGGAATCGCTGGCCGAGCTGCCGGAGATTGAAAAGGTCGACCTGCACGTCGATCCCGCGCAGGTCGAGCCACTGGAGCAGAAGCAGGAGGAGTCCACGCAGCCGGATGCATCAGCGCCTGTGCAGCAGGAGATCCCGCTATGACTTGGACATGGTGGATGACGCTTCTTGCGATTTTTGCTGCCCTTGTGCTGATCGGCTGCATTCCCGTCGGCGTTGATGCGCGCTATAATGCGGAGGGCGTATTTCTTGCGGCGAAGCTCGGCCCCATCCGCCTTCAGCTTCTGCCGCAGAAGCCAAAAAAGAAAAAGAAACAGCAAAAACAGCAAAAGAAACCGGAAAAGGCACCGGAAAAAGCCGCTTCGCAGGAAAAAAAGCCAAATCCGATCCTTTCCGGCGGCGTGGACGAAATTTTGCAGCTGCTGGATATTGTGCTTGATACGCTCGGCGATCTGCGCCGCAAGCTCCGCGTGAACGAACTGACGCTGTATGTCCGTATCGGCGGCAGCGACGATCCGGCAAAGGCCGCTATGGGCTATGGCCGGGCATGGGCTGCCATCGGTGCCATCACGCCATCCTTGGAACGTCTTTTCGTCATAAAAAAGCGTGACATTCGGCCCGCGCTCGATTATACTATAAGCAACACACAGGTCGACGCGCATCTTGTGACCACGATCACCATCGGTCGGTCGCTGGCCCTTGCGCTGCGCGCTGGCATCCGGTTCCTGAAAATTCTGAACGAACGAAAAAAGGCGGTGTAAAGTATGGAACATCCTCTGTCTGATATGATGACCAATACCATGAGCAAGATTAAAGATATGATCGACGTCAACACGGTCGTCGGCAGTCCCATCACCACGCCCGGCGGCGTGACGATCATCCCCGTGACCAAGGTTTCCATCGGCTATGGCGGGGGCGGCAGCGATTTCGCAACGAAAAATATGCCCTCGAACCGCGATAATTCCTTCGGCGGCGGAGCAGGCGCGGGAATCAAGATCACGCCGGTCGCATTTCTTGTGATCCGCGGCGAGAACGTGCGTATGCTCCCGGTCGCGGAGCCAGCCTCCACGTCGGTTGACCGCCTGATCGAGCTGCTGCCCGATCTGCTGGAAAAGGGCGAGGCATATTTTGCGGAAAAGAAAGCCGCAAAAGAGGCCGAAAAGGCAGCGGAAGAAGCATAAAACCCGCGTATTCTGCACAAACTCCCGGCAGGGTGATGCAGAATGAAACGCAGCGGTCAAAAAACGATCCGGCAAGCGGCGGCGGCACTCTGCGCCGCCGCCTTTTTCCTCGGTGCGGCGGGTATATCCAGCGCCGCACAGCTCGCGCCGCCTCCGCAGGTGTCGGCCAAAAGCGCCGCACTGCTCGACGGGACGACAGGGGAGTGCCTTTACGTGAAAAACGGCGAGCAGCGCGCGCTGATCGCCAGCACGACAAAGATCATGACCGGTCTTCTCGTCTGCGAAGCGGGAGAACTGGACAGAACTGTGACCGTGCCGGACGCCGCCGTAGGGCTGGAAGGCTCCAGTATGTACCTGAAAAAGGATGAGACGCTGACGCGCCGCGATCTGCTCTACGGCATGATGCTCCATTCCGGCAATGATGCCGCCCTGACGCTGGCAATCTCCGTTTCCGGCAGCGAAGCAGCGTTTGTCCGCCAGATGAATCTGCGCGCCCGTGCGCTGGGCCTGACGCAGACGCACTTTGCCAACCCGCACGGGCTGGACAGCGGTGAAAATTATTCCACTGCGCTCGATCTGGCCCACCTTGCGCAGGCAGCGCTGCAAAACGCACAGCTCCGCGCGGTCGTCTCGACCAAAACTGCGGTCTGCGCGGGCCGGACGCTTACCAATCACAACAAGCTGCTTTGGCGCTATGACGGCTGTATCGGCGTCAAGACCGGTTATACCCGCCATGCGGGCCGCATTCTCGTCAGCGCTGCCGAGCGTGACGGCAGGATGCTTATCGCCGTCACTATCTCGGACCCGGACGACTGGCGCGACCACACTGCGCTTCTGGACTACGGCTTTGCCGTTCTTGGGCGCGACACGCCCGTCTATCCGCAGAACAGGAGGATCGTATGGAAGAACGACTGCAAAAAATTCTGGCGCGCTGCGCAGGCGTCTCGCGCCGCAGGGCGGAGGAGCTGATTGCGGCGGGCCGCGTCCGCGTCAACGGCAACACCGCGCAGCTTGGCGAGCAGGCCGACGCAGAGGAGGACGTGATCGAGCTGGATGGCACACGCGTCAAAACGCGGCAGGAGCCGCAGCCGGTCTATCTCATGCTCTGCAAGCCGCGCGGCTTCGTGACCACCATGCACGATGAAAAGGGCAGGCGTTCCGTCGCGGAGCTCGTCGCGGACGTACCGGAGCGCGTGTATCCGGTCGGGCGGCTGGATTATAACTCCGAGGGCCTTCTGCTCATGACGAACGACGGCGTGCTGGCAAACGCCCTCATGCACCCGAAAAAGAGCATCGACAAGACTTATCTCGTCTGGGTCAGCGGGTACATAGCAGGGAAGGAGCAGTCTCTTTCGCAGCCCATCGAAATCGACGGTCGCAAGACTTCTCCCGCTGCTGTGCAGCTTCTGCACGAAGCCGGCACGACCGCGCTTTTCCGCGTCACGATCCACGAGGGCCGCAACCGGCAGATCCGCAGGCTCTGCGAGCGTGCAGAGCTGACCGTCACGCGCCTGCGGCGCGTGCAGGAGGGGCAGCTCACGCTCGGTGATCTGAAGCCGGGTCAGCACCGTCCCCTGACCGAAACGGAGCTTCGCGCAATATTTGAAGAAATTCAAAAGTAACCCTTGACAAACGGACAGCTTTTGTGTATGATATTAGGGCTGTCCGGGGTTTGACACGGCCAGCCGATATCATGGAGTGGTATCGAAGCGGTCATAACGAGCACGACTGGAAATCGTGTGACGGTCAAAAGCCGTCCGAGGGTTCGAATCCCTCCCACTCCGCCATAAGTCCACCGTAATTTTGATAGAATTACGGTGGATTTTTCTATGCCCGAAAAACGCCGAGAATCGCTTAGAATAGGGCTTTTCGGCTGTTTTTGCACATAAGTGAACCCCGCCGCAGAGCAATTCTGCGGCGGGGGTTTATGCTTTTTACAGTCGTTTTGCATTTCTGTTCTGCTGTAATCGTTAAACAGTCGAGTAATCGTTGAACTGCTGGGAGTATTCGTTAAAAAATGCCCTTATTCGTTCAGATAATTTTATGGATGTATGGCTTCATCGTTTTGAAGTATTCCGGCAAGACCGAACAGCTGATTGCACGCAATGCATTGAATGCACAGAACGCAGTCTGTGCGGAGGGGATTCAGCCCACACGTGGAGCTATGATCGAAAGCCCTTGTTTTGTTACCGGGATTTTCAACCTTTTCTAAAGTAAACGAAGCAAAACGAATGCTCCGGCTTCTCGCAGAGCGCGGGAGCAGTTATCAAAATAAAGTCCGGCGGATGGGAGTTCCATCCGTCGGACTTTTGCGATAGTGCTTATGCCTTGGGGGAGAAGGCCGCGAACAGCGGGGTGTAGGTGTCGGCGTGGAGCAGGAAGCATTTGATCGTCGCGCCGGACTGCACCTTGAAGGTATACGTGCCGGACTCAGCTGTGATCTGCTCGCTTTGTATGGCGAGCAGCCGGCCGTCCGCGCCATATTCTGCCACAAACAGCACAAACGCATCGGACTTATGATTGCTGCCGGTCGAGACGGTCAGCGTGTCGCCCTCCAGCGTGGCCGAGGGCTTTGCGCACAGGGTCAGCGCACTGCCGGAGAAGAGCACGAACGCGTCCGGATCGTCCGGGGTGAAATACGCGCTGTAATCCTGCTCCCTGTTCGCAAGCAGCACGGGGTACGAAGCGTCGGTGCTGATGCCGAGCTTTGCGCCGTCGGTCAGTTCACCGGAGATCGTGAGCAGGGGAGAGGTGCTGTCGGCACAGACATAGACGTTGTTGGCCTTGCCGCCAGCGGTGTTGCCCGTGACGACGGGCGCACCCTGAATGTTCACCCTGCCGCCCGCTTCGACGTAAATGCCGCCGCCGAGGCCGGAGGCCGTGTTGCCGGTGATCGTGCCGCCGTAGAGGTTCAGCGTGCCGCCCGCTTCGACGTAAATTGCGCCGCCGTCGCCGGAATAGACGTGGTTGTCCTTAATTGTACCGCCGTAAATGTTGACAACGCCGCCGGACTTGATGTAAATCGCGCCGCCCTTGCCGTTTGTGACGTGGTTGCCGGAGATCTCGCCGCTGTAAAGGTTCAGTGTGCCGTCCTTGTCAACGACGATCGCGCCGCCGGTCGTGGCAGAGCCGCCGGTGAGCGTGATGTCGTAGACCGAGAGCGTGCCGTTCTTCACATACGCGACACCGCCGGAGCCGCTTTTGACCTTGCTGCCGATGATCTTGCCGGTTTTGGTGCAGTCGGAAAGCACCAGCGTCGAACCGCCGGCGAGATAGATCTGGTCGTAGCTGGAGCCGATGACGTGTACGGCCTTGTTGTACAGGCAAAGTTCGAGCGTCTTATTCTGACCGAGAACCAGCTCTACGTTGACGTTGGGCTGCGAAACGGAAAGATAGCGAGCGGCTGTCCCTCCGGCCGCGATAGATAAGCTGCCGCCGTCCCATGCCGCATAGGTTTTCTGATCGTGTGCATGTGCTCCGCTATAGTTGTCGCGGACTGTGAAGTAGGTATGATTCGTTATGCACTCCTTGTAATTCAGGCTGGGTTGCACAACGGCGTAGAAACGATACTCTCCCGAATATGTGAAAACAGAATCCTCTGTCAGAAGCTCATCCAGATCGGGATCTGGCGTATCACTGCCCGGACGCAGATGATAGAACGAGTATTGGAAACCATCCTCGGGCGTAATATTACGCTCAGCAAGACGGCCCTTCTCGGCATCATACATAACTCCTCTAAGCTGAAGATACGGCAGAACCTGTTTGCCGATGGAAATGTAGTCATTGTAGCCAGCGTCACTGAGTCCTACAAAGAATGCCTTGTACTCTTGTTTGCCGTCACGCCATTCGCCGTCATACGGTGTGATCGTCGCCGCGACTTCGATTTTGCTGTCCGTCAGAGTATAGTACTTTTCGCCCTCCTCAGTCAGCGTTACCTCGACGATGATTTTGTTGTCCGGAACACAATCCGGGGATTTGTATTCCGCCTTGAAGGTGTAGCAGTCTGCCGGGATTCGAATTTCGCGCCCATCGGCGAGCTGGAATTCAATGGGAGGAAGAATGGCGCTCGCTTTTTTTGTGCCGTCATAGACCTTTGTGTAATCGTCCGAGGTGAGCTGCGTCTTGAGGGAGATCGCGGTTTTCTCCGCGGGCGGGGTCACGTTGACCGTGACGCTGATGCTGGTGGTGAAGCCGTATGTGCTTTCGCTCGCTTCAAAAATCAGGTCATAGACACCATACTGGATGTTTTCCAGCGTGAGTGCCTTGCCGTCAGCGGCAGTTTTGCTCTCGCCCTTGTAATACCAGCGGCTGGTGATCTTGGATTCGTCCACCGTCAGACCGTTCTCGTTGGACGTGAAAACGGCGCTGAGCGCAACGTCCTCGCCCACATTTACGCCTTCCACATTATAGCTGCCATTGGATGCCGTGAGTGCAGTGCCATCTCGATTGACCTTTACCGTGAACGGCGCGTTGGAGACGATCACGTCGGAAACTGTTTTTCCGGCATTGCTGTTGACCCATTTCTGCCCACCATTCGGGAAATAGAAATAGCAGCCTTTATTCAGAAGCGAATCCACCGAGCCGCCCTCGGCTGCGGTTGTGATCGTCCCATACCTTCCCGTGCCGCTGCGCAGTTCGACATTTTTGGGGGAACCGGTCAGGCGCTCAATTTTCCCGCCGTTGTTCGTAACCTGAACCTTCGGTGTTGGGTTGTCAGTCTGTGGGATGTTGATTTCGCCGATGGTTCCGCTGCCCTTATTCGAGATTTGCATGACCTGCACAGCAATTGTACTTGCTGCCGTGATCAGTTCGGTGACGTTGTGATTCGTGTAGCTGACACCCGGATATCGGCTTGGAACCGTTGCAGCCGAAGAAAACAGTTTTACGGTTCCATAGTTATCGATTTTCACAGAAGAACCAACTGTGCTCCCATCCGAGAATGATTCCATCCGGATCTCGGGAACGGTGACGCCGTTCGCAACGGTGAGATAGACAATTTTATTGATGGTGATGGGGTCATTGCGAGTATAAGAAACGACATGAACCGATTCAGCAGGAGCTGTAGCCTTGCTTATCGCATTCGCGGCAGTGTCGTAATAGGTTTTTTCCTTGGTGAGAGAACTATAAATATACGCTTCGGCACGATAGTTGTCGCGCGTGCAGACGCCGTTCTCATCGAAGTCGTGCCCCAGCTTTTTCTCAACGGTGATTTCGTTTTTTCCGTACATGTCCGAAAAGCTCTTGCCGCAAAGCGGGCAGCGATACCAATCCGTATCATAACCGTCCTCTTCGCAGGTCGGGACGCCTGCTTCGTGGTGTTCAAGCGGGTAGAAGGGGTAAAGGTAACAATAAAATTTGAACTTTATGCGGTCGTTGGTGTCGGCCCCACGAATGTGCTGCATTTCGGCCGTAAGAGCATTGTTCGAATTGCGTGTCAGATGACAGAAATTAGCTACATCAGCTCCCGTAAATTCAACCGTTTTTGTGATGGTTCCGTCTATTTTCTCATCGCAAACATAGCAGTGAATTCCTGAAACGGTAATGTCTGCACAAATGGTGTCTTCCGGTTTCCATTCTGCCATCGAAACCAATGTGCCGTCTGCTTTCTTGGCCTGAACGCTGTTCAGGTTGTATGTAAAGTAGCCGTCATGGGTATTATGGTTGTTTTTGCATACATAGTTGAAGCTTAATACGAACGTAACTGTCCGGCCATTGAAGGTAAACTCCAAGTGGCCACCATTCGCGTTGGTGGATTCCGCCGCCACTGTCGCCGTCAGCGCGGTCAGCAGCAGGCAGAGCAGAAGCAGCATCGTAAACAGTCGTTTTTTCATTTGTGTTCCTCCGTTTCCGTGATTCCCTGCAGGGAAAATTCAAATCGCATAGCCAGCGCCTCGAACAGCGCGTGCATGACCCGTTCCGCGATGGCGCGGATGTCCAGTCCCTCGACGAAGCGGATGACCTGCTCCAGCTCGTCCTCCGGGACGCGATAGGCCCGCAGGCTCATGCAGAAAAACAGCCGCAGCTTCTTTTCCAGCGTCAGCTCTGCGTCGCACGGGTGCGCCATGTAGCCGCGCATGATGCTGGCCGAACCGATCTCCATGTCGTAAAAATCCCGCGCCGTCCGTCCCGGCTGGTACGGGCCGAAGATCTGCTGCAGCTCCTTCGCCGTCTCGCGGAAGATGTAGTCCGAAGCCTCCTTCTGCGTGTAGGCTTCGATGTAGATCTCGCGCAGATTTTCGTTCAGCTCCGTCAGTGTCATCTGAATGGCCGTTTCTACGGCGTAGGTATACACCGGCGGCAGCTGCGCGCCCGTCATGCTGCGCGCCATGGCGAACTGATTGGAGAACATGAACTCCACCAGCTCCGTCAGCACGCCGTCCTTGGCGCGGAAAATGTTCTGGAACGTGCTGTAGGAAACCTCGGCCTTTTCAATGATCTCCGCCAGCGTCGTCCGCCGGTAGCCCTTTTCCAGAAAGAGCCTGACGCAGACGGTCAGAATTCGTTTTTTCGCGGGCAGGCTTGCGCTTGTAATGCTGATCCGGATCACATCCTTCGCTTTTGGTGTGTACACCAACAGTATAGCATAGCCATGCGCCGGATGCAAGTATGATTCTACTGTCCGTATCTCTTTTTATTCGCGGAACAAATGCGCATCAAAAAATTTCATGGAAGCCGACCCGCGAATTCCCATTCATAACAAACCTGCATCGGGTCAAACTACGGTTGTAGGAAATCAAAACGGATTTCCCCAAAACAAGTAAGGAGATGCAGAACTATGACGAACCGTAACTCTTCCAACATCAACATCCCGGAAGCCCGTGAAGCCATGGACAAGTTCAAGATGGAAGCCGCCTCCGACGTAGGCGTTCCAAAGCATGAAACGAAAAATAACCAGCTTCCTACATAAAAGGGGCTGCCTCAGCATGATGCTCCAAAATCATCTGAGGCAGCTCTGTATCCAGAAAGGGATCGCCGCCTGTCGGAATTGCTCCGACAGGCGGCGTTTTATATCCTCCGGTGCGTTTCCGGACGGTGTGGGTGTGTGCCCTGTGCCGGGAAACCGGAATGTTTATTCTACCCTGTCGCAGCCGCCTGGTGTAGAATTCCGAAAGGATCTGCTCAGCCTCCTGCTGACTGATCCCCAGCTGCTGAGCGGCCAGTGAGACAGTGAAATAGCGCTCCGGCTCCTGCATAAGCAAAAGGTAGTGGAAATCCCGGGCTACTGAGGCAGACATGATGCCGGTGTCGTGGGTAAAATATGTGACGGAGGGGACAAATTCCGGCTCCGGGATATTTTTCCGCTCTACGTCCTCACTGCCGCTCATGAACCGGAAGTACTCTATGCAAACGGTGCCAGCTTGAAAGACATTCAGGAATGGCTGGGGCATAGCGACATTTCCACAACCTCAAATATCTACACGCATCTGGATTACAGTTCCAAGGTGTCCTCTGCAAACGCGATTATTGACTGTTTTCCAGCATAAAAAATCGCCGCGAACCTGCACAGTTCGCGGCGACGGTGTGCCATGTGAACACTATGGATCAACTGCCAAATTTGGAATACAAACCCGCAATCCAGCGAAGCGATTGCGGGTTTGAACGAAGAAAGACCTTTGCTGTCGAGATGAACGCGCTTGCGCGGTCATCTGACATACAAAGGTCATTTCTGAGTGGTGCCGGTGGTGGGACTCGAACCCACACGAGTGTTACCCCAACGGATTTTGAGTTTTCAAACTCATTTGGATTTCAAAGGAACCCAACAGACTTTTGAAGAATTAGTCGCGCATAAAAAGCACCCGTCCAAATTTGCCGCCCATTTCAAAATATCCGGCGCGGAATTGCAGCCCGTCCGGGCAAATCAGGTCGCGGAAGTCGATGCCGCGCTTGATGTTCGCGGACAGGTCGAACCGGAAAGACGCTTCTTCGCCCGGCCGGAAAAAGTCATGCAGGAGCC
>ENA-OPEC01001083-OPEC01001083.1-human-gut-metagenome-genome-assembly--contig:-NODE-1083-length-20443-cov-4.637581_pt1 | contig 20443 bp, 18 predicted proteins | sample MGYA00241622_ERZ501507 | MGnify/ENA primary metagenome ERZ501507 (study PRJEB25962, sample SAMEA2042582) | human gut metagenome | biome: human gut; feature: human-associated habitat; material: faeces... | reverse complement strand
GATGATGCAGTACGCGTATCAGCGGCAGGAACATTGCACAATACACAGGTGACGACACTGCCTTATCCTGGTTTTCCGACGGACATGCAGGCACCGATGATGGCGCTTGCGCTCAGTCTGCGCGGCACGTCCGTGTTCCTCGAAACCATCTTTGAGAACCGCTTCATGCACGCGCGGGAGATGGTACGCATGGGCGCGAGTATCCGCATTGAGGACAGAATCGCGCTCGTCAGCGGAGGGCATCCGCTGGGTGGAACGAGCGTGACCAGCACTGACCTGCGCGGCGGCGCGGCGCTGATGCTGTGTGGATTGCTGGCGGAGGGAGAGACGACGCTGCACGATCCGAATGGGCAGATTGCGAGGGGCTATGAGGATTTGCCGGGGATGCTGCGAACATTAGGAGCATCGGTGGAGGAAGAATAAAAAAGCCGCACGCGGAAGAATTAAGGGAGTGAGACCAACGCAATCGCGCGAAGGGGTCAAGGGGGGGGCTTCGTCCCTTTTCGTCTGCCCCTTGCAGGGTCAAGGGACAGCGTCCCTTGTGGGGTTTGGGGCAACGCCCCAACTGTTCCGCGTCCGACCATCATCTTAAATGCACTCAACAAAGGCGCAGGCAGCGAAGCGTCCCTGCCAGTAACTTTGCGCGTCCGCAGACGCGCCCCCAAGCAAGTCTTGCCAACTACTATACTTTGTCGCGCCAAATGGGCGCGACCACACCGCCTGCCTGCCGCCAGCGCACACAATCCTCCGAAAAACTTGCACAAATCCCCCAAATATGATAGAATACCACCTGACAAGGGGGACTGAACAGTGGCAAGCGCCTATTCTTTTAGCGACGTAACCATCTTTTACAGCGAAAAAGAGCTGATGAACAACGTTTTCCTGACCATCTCCGAGGGCGACCGCATCGGCGTCGTCGGGCGCAACGGCGCAGGAAAATCCACCTTTCTGCGCCTGCTCAGCGGGAAGGAAGAACCCGACCACGGCGAAATCAGCGTCAAGCGCGGCATGTCCGTGGCGTATCTGCCGCAAACGCCGGTGCTCCGCGAGGACGATACCATCACCCAGGCGGCGCTGGATTATCTGCCCGCACGGCAGGGGGAAGACCCGTCCTCCGCCGCCTATGAGGCGCAGACTATCCTCACGCAGCTGGGCTTTGCTGATTTGAATCAGCCCGTGCGGGAACTTTCCGGCGGGCAGAAGATGCGCGTGGCGCTCGCGGGCGCACTCTGCCGCAAGAGCGACGTGCTGCTCTTCGACGAGCCGACCAACCACATTGACCTTGACATGGCGCAGTGGCTGGAAGACCGGCTGCTCAAATATCGCGGGACGCTGATTGTCGTCACCCATGACCGTTACCTGCTTGAACGCGCGTTCAGCCGCATCTTTGAGGTCGGCGACGGCAAGGTGGAAATCTACAACACGACGTACTCCGGCTATTTGGAGGAACGCGCTCAGCGCGAGGAAATGGAAGCTGCCACCCTGCGCAAGAATAAATCCCTCTACCGCAAGGAATTGGCATGGATTCGCCGCGGCGCGCCTGCCCGCTCCACAAAGGCGAAGGGGCGCATCCAGCGCTTTGACGCGGTGGCGGAGGCCATCAAAGAAGCGCCGCCGGAAGCCGAACTTACCATGAAATCCGTCGCCAGCCGACTGGGCAAGAAAATTCTTTCGTGGGAGAACCTGTCCATCGGCTACGGCGAAAACACGCTCGTGCGCGACTTCTCCTATACGCTCCTGCGTGATGATCGGCTGGGTATTATTGGCGGCAACGGCGCAGGCAAGACGACGCTCCTGCGCACGCTCTGCGGTGAGCTTCCGCCCCTCTCCGGTGTGATTGAGAAGGGGGATACTGTCCGCATCGGGTATTTCGCGCAGCATTGTCCCGCGCTTGATCCCGACACACGCATCATTGACGCCGTGAAGGACGTTGCCGTCCACGTCTACACGCCCGACGGGGATTTGTCCGCGTCGCAGATGGCGGAAACGTTCCTGTTCCCATCGCAGATGCAGTATCAGAAGGTGTCCAGCCTGTCCGGCGGCGAACAGCGGCGGCTGTACCTCCTGCGTATCCTGATGGCTGCCCCGAATGTGCTGATTCTCGACGAGCCGACGAACGACCTCGACCTCGCGACGCTGAACATATTGGAGGATTACCTTGACTCCTTCCAAGGCGCGATTATCGCCGTCAGCCACGACCGCTACTTCCTTGACCGCATTACGACGCATCTGTTCGCGGTGGAGGATGCGCACATGGTGCCCTACATCGGCGGCTACCAGAGCTACCTCGACGCGCAGGAAGCGAAAGCGGAAGCTATGGCGGATATGAAGCAGCCCGCCGCGGCAAAGCCGAAAGACCCCCGTGTGCGCGTGCAGACGCAGCTGAAATTCTCCTACAAGGAACAGCGCGATTTCGACACGATTGAGAACCGCGTGGCGGAATTGGAGGAGAAATTAGCGCAGCTGGAGAAGGAAATTGCCGCGAACGCCAGCGATTACACAAAAGTGACGGAATTGATGGACACGCAGGCGAAAACCCAGCAGGAACTCGACGAAGCCACGGAGCGCTGGCTGTTTTTGCAGGAAAAGTGGGAGCAGATTCAGGCACAGAAAGGGTAATACTATTTCCAGATTCAACTGCACCATCTGCTTGCGCCTTTTCCATTCTGGCATCCGTTCATTCCACTTAGCGTAGCGTTGCTACGCTGCGTTTCATTCACGTTAGCCAGAATGAAAAATTCGCGGCGCATCTTGGTGCATTTTTATCTGGAAATAGTATAAGACAATCAAAATAAGCACCTTGATGCATTCAGCTGCAATCAAGGTGCTTTCTTTACCTTACAAACTGCTCTTCGCTGCCGCGGTGGATGATGAGGTGCCACTCCTTCGTCGCGTTTGTTTCCCAGCGGAAACCAGCGCCAATTTGCGTCACGCGGTAGAATGTGCCGTCGGCAAGCGTGCATTCAGTCGTGAAATCCGGCTGAAACCAGTGCAGGACGACCCGGTCGGCATCGTCGGCGTCGGTTGTGCGGTCGTTCACGCCGACGGGGAACAGCGCATTTTCGCGAATCAGCACGGGCAGGGCATTGTAGCCGCGAATCTGGCGGCAGCGCCCTGTCCAGCACAGACCGGACAACTCCGCCCACAGCCCGTCGGGGAGCGAGGCATCAATCGTGCCTTCGTCAGACAGACGCAGCACAAGCAGGTCATCCCCGATGCGAACGCCGCCGTCCAGCGGGAGAATCGCGCGTCCGGGGCGCAGGTACGGCAGGAACGATAATTGCAGGCAGGTGTATTTGCGGATGACGTTGCCCGGCTGCGCGTCGCCGGAAAGATGACGCAGGAGCAAATCCGCCGGAAGCGGCTGACCGGGCTGCATCAGCGCATACGCCGCGCGGAAAAGGAATGCGGCGCGAGTGTCCGGACAGTCCGCAAACAGCGGCGCGGGGGCGTCCGTGAAGCCGAAAAAGGGAATTTCCTGCGCGGACAGCAGGGATGAAATCGACTGACGCAGGGCAGAATCCTGCGACGGGTCAGAGACGATCAAACCGAATTGCTTCATTTCATATCCTCCAAAATGCGGCGGAGCGCGCGGACTTCCCGGCGGCGCAGGCGTTTTCCGCGGTGCAGGATGTACCAGCGCAGACGGAAGCGGTTTCGCCGGGTGAACACGGGGGTGACGCGGCGGCGGTGGAAGCGGTCGGACAGGCGGACAATTGTGCCCTCGCGGATGAACAGCACGCACCCCTTGACCGGGCAGGGGACACCCGCCTCCGCCAAAGCGCGGGCAAGCGTCTGCGCGTGGGTCGTCACCTGCATGGCGGGGTTGTAGAATGTCAGCTCTGTGCCGTTTTTGCGGGTGAGCAGCAAATCGTGGTCGGACAAATCGCCCGTGACCGTCCCAGCGTGATTTTTCACCTCGATGACCGTTGCCCCGCGGCGGCACAGCGCCACCAAATCGCATTCGCTGCGATTCCCCGCGTGGACGATGCGGTTCGGATACAGGTGGACGCGCCCCGGCAGCCGGCTGAGCAGCGCGCGGGCGTCCTCTTCTCCGCGGATGCCGGAGGAAACGAGCGTCGCCGCATACTTCGCTCCGCGCGCCCGCCGCTTGAGGTGCAGAGAAATCAGCACTGGCAGGGAAATCATCAGCAGAATCAGCACCAGCAGCATCCAGCCCTGCGTTTGCGCGTCGAAGCGCACCCCCAGCGTCTCCTTCAGCGGCGGAAACCACCACGGCGCACTGGCAGCGCAAATCCCCCAGCAGACAGGCGGCACAATCACTGCGCGGAATGCCAAGCGCTTCTGTCGGCGGCGGAGGGCTTGCAGTTTTTGCGTCTGCCCTTCGCTGCCGGAATGGAAAGTTGCCATAAACAGCTCCTGTTCGTATGTGTTCGGGTTCGATTCATAGAATACGACGCGAAAGGGGCAAAATCCTGCCGAATGCAATTGACATTTTGGCGGCGGACTGGTATAATTGCGTTGTCATTGGGCGATGAAGGACAGGGCGAACAGGACAGCGGCTGTCAGAGAGGGAGTCATCGGCTGAAAGCTCCCGCCGAAAACCGTTCGCCGGACAATCCGGAGCTTCCCGGCGAGAGTCGGGCGCGTTCCTCGCGTGACAGGGGAGAATGAGGCGCGGGTTTTTCCGCGCGAAAATGGGTGGCACCGCGAATCTTTTCGCCCCATGCAGCATTTGACGGCTGGTATGGGGCTTTTTGTGTCCTGTATCACCCAAACAGAAGGAGGAATACCATCAATGCTGACGCAAGCACCCCGCGGCACAAAGGATGTGCTGCCGGCTGATTCCTACCGTTGGCAGTACGTTGAGAGCAAGATGCGCCAAGCGGCGGCGGAAGCGGGTTTCCGCGAAGTCCGCACGCCTGTGTTTGAGCATACTGAGCTGTTTCTGCGCGGCGTGGGCGATACCACGGACATTGTGCAGAAGGAAATGTACACCTTCAAGGACAAGGGCGACCGCTCCATTACGCTCAAACCCGAAGGCACGTCGGGCGCGGCGCGCTGCCTGCTGGAGAATAATCTCTATGCCGACACGCTGCCCTGCAAAATGTACTACCTGAACGCCCCGATTTTCCGCTATGAGGCGCCTCAAAGCGGCCGCCTGCGCGAGCATCACCAGTTCGGTCTGGAATGCTTCGGCGCACGGGATGCTTCGGCGGACGCGGAGCTGATTCTGCTGGCGTACCGTCTGCTGAGCGGACTGGGCGTGAAGAACCTGTCCGTCAACATCAACTCCATCGGCTGCCCGAACTGCCGCCCGAAGTACCATGCAACGCTCAAATCGTTCCTGTCCGGGCGCATTGGCGAAATGTGCAGCACCTGCCAGACACGCTTTGACCGCAACCCCCTGCGCGTGCTGGACTGCAAGGAAAAGCACTGTCAGGAACTTGTGGCGGATGCGCCGTCCATGCTGGATTTGCTCTGCGACGACTGCAAGGCGCACTTCGCCCAGCTGCAGTCCTACCTTGACGCGGCGCACATCCCGTACCAGATTGACCCGCGCATCGTCCGCGGTCTGGATTACTACACCAAGACCGTCTTTGAACTGATTACCAAGACTGAAAATGGCAACCTGACCGTCTGCGGCGGCGGGCGCTATGACAATCTGGTGGAGCAGCTCGGCGGTCCGTCGCTGCACGCGGTGGGCTTCGGCATGGGCATCGAGCGCGTGCTGATGCTGCTGGACAGCGAAGGCGTGGTCATCCCGAAGCCGACGCTCTACGATGTGTTCGTCACCTACATGGGCGCACATCAGGTGGAAGCGTTCTCGCTGGTGCAGAAACTGCGCGACGCGGGCTTCAAGGCAGATATGGATCATACCGGACGTAGCCTGAAGGCCCAGTTCAAGTATGCCAATAAGATGGGCGCAACGCTGACGGCGACGCTGGGCGACGAGGAAATCGCCAGCGGCGTGGTGAAGGTCAAGAACATGGCGACGAAGGAAGAGCAGACCATCGCGCTGGATAATATCGCCGACGGCATCCGCAACATGTTCGCTTCCTCCAATTAACACGCGGAAGAAGTAAGAAAAAGTCACCAACTCAATCGCGCGAACGGGAGTCCAGAGGGTCGAAGACCCTTTGGCGGGGTCGAGGGGCAGCGCCCCTCGCGTCTCCCTTTCGCTACTAAGAAAGGAGCTGCAAATATGCAGAACCGTACCCATACATGCGACGAACTGCGGCTGTCGGACGCGGGTAAGCGCGTGCAGCTGTCCGGCTGGATGGATAGCGTGCGCATCGTCAGCGCGAATCTCGCGTTCGTCATCCTGCGCGATTTCTATGGCACGACACAGGTCGTTATTGATGACGAGGAGCAGATGAAAATCATCCGCAGCCTCAACAAGGAGAGCGTCATCTCCGTGACCGGCATCGTGCGCGAGCGCGACAACAAGAATCCGAAAATTCCCACGGGCGACATTGAAGTCGAGCCGGAGAAAATCGACGTGCTGGGGCGCTGCCGCTACAATGAGCTGCCGTTCCAGATTAACCGCTCCCGCGAGGCGGACGAGAGCATCCGCCTGAAGTACCGCTATCTCGACCTGCGCAACCCCGATGTGAAGAAGAACATCGTCATGCGCTGCAACGTCGTTACCGCCCTGCGCCAGGCGATGAACGAGCATGGCTTCCTTGAAATCACCACGCCTATCCTGACGGCTTCGTCCCCTGAGGGCGCGCGCGATTACCTCGTTCCGGCGCGTAAGCATCCGGGCATGTTCTACGCCCTGCCGCAGGCGCCCCAGCAGTTCAAGCAGCTGCTGATGACCTCCGGCTTCGACCGCTACTTCCAGATTGCCCCCTGCTTCCGCGACGAAGATGCGCGCGGCGACCGCAGCCCGGGCGAGTTCTATCAGCTGGATATGGAAATGGCGTTCGCGACGCAGGAGGATGTGTTCAGCGTCCTTGAAGATGTGCTGCCGCCCATTTTCGCCAAGTACGGCACATACAATACCGCGTCTAGCGCGCCCTTCAAGCGCATTGCCTACAACGACGCGATGGAGCGCTACGGCTCGGACAAGCCCGACCTGCGCATTGATCTGGAAGTGCAGGATGTGACCGACCTCATCGGCGGCTGCGGCTTCCAGCCCTTTGAGGGCAACACCGTCAAGGCGGTTGTCGTCAGCGACATGACCGCGACCCGCAAGCAGATTGACAAGCTCTGCGCGGATGTCGAGGTCGTGACGGCGAATAAGGTCTACTGGTTCAAACTCGACGAGAAGGGCGAAATCGCCGGCGGTATTGCGAAGTTCGTCAAGGAGCAGAAGGATGAACTGGTCGAAAAGCTGGGTCTGAAGCCGAACACGTTCGTTGGCCTGACCTGCGGCAAGAAGCTGGCGGCGCAAAAGACCGCGGGTGTGCTGCGCCGTCTGGTCGCTGATCTCTGCCCGGCGCATATCGACCGCGAAAAGTACGAATTCTGCTGGATTGTCGATTTCCCGATGTACGAAATCGGAGAAGAATCCGGCGAACTCGAATTCTGCCATAACCCCTTCTCCATGCCTAACGGCGGTCTGGAGATTCTGCAAAAGGCGGCGGCGGGCGAGGTTGACCCGCTGACCATCACGGCGTACCAGTACGACTTGGTCTGCAACGGCGTGGAACTGTCCTCCGGCGCTGTCCGCAACCATGACCCGGAAATCATGATTGAAGCGTTCAAACTCGTCCGCCTGGGCGAAGAGGATGTGAAGGCGAAGTTCCCGGCGATGTACAACGCCTTCTGCTACGGCGCGCCGCCGCACGCGGGCATTGCTCCCGGTGTTGACCGCATGGTGATGCTGCTGGCGGGCGCGGAGACGATTCGCGAAGTCATCCCGTTCCCGATGAACAAGAACGCGCAGGACGTGATGATGGGCGCACCCGGCAAGGTGGATCAGAAGCAGCTGGATGAACTGCATATCGCCTGCACGAAAGTCGAAGAATAATCCGCACGCGGATGAGGAAACAATCCTCGTCCGCCTTTTTTCTGCCGAACGGGAAGAAACCCGGATTGAACGCTTGTCAATCCGGCAAAACTATGGTATAATGGGATGAAACAAAGTCGGTAGACTGCGTTTTGCCATTTCCTGCGCGAAATCATGTGCTTTTTGTGCGCAGGAGTTTGGATTGAAATTAGGAGGTGCATTTCGTTATGGCGCTGAAGAAGGATAATCTGCCCGTGAATGTCGATGTGGATACCGAGCAGGGGAGCAGCATCACCTACGCCAATGAAGTGGTCGCGATTATTGCGGGCGTCGCCGCCAGCGAGGTGGAGGGCATTGCGGGTATGTGCAATGTATCCGGCAATCTGCTGGGCAAGAACCGCGCCGTGACCAAGGGCGTGAAGGTGGAAATCGGCACCGAGGAAGCCAGCGTGGATTTGTATGTCGTCATGGAGTACGGCACGCCCATCCAGAAGGCGGCGTATGACGCGCAGGAAAGCGTCCGCAAGGCGATTGAGACGATGACGAACCTGCATGTGGTGCGCGTGGATGTGCATGTGCAGGGCGTCAGCTTTGAAAAAGAGAACAACGCGCTGAACGCCGGTGCAAAGAAGGCGCTGGCAGAGGACAAGAAGGAAACGCCGCTGGTGGAAGCCCCTGAGAGCGAGGAAAAAGCGGCGGAAGATTCCGCGGAAGTGCCTGAAGAAGAGGGCGAGGAGAACTGATGCCTTCATACTGCCGGCAGGGTGTTTGCCTTGCCGGTTTTGAAGTTGCTATCCAATGTAAAAGTGAAAACGGCAAGCGAAGGAAACGAAAGGAGCGAACCGGGAATGAAGCGTCGTGTGAGCGATATTGCGGTGATGATTTTGTCCTTTTTGGTGCTGCTGGCGCTCTCTGCTGAAACAGCGCTGGTCGGCGTGGAAGCCGTGCGGGGTGAACAGTGGCAGCTGATTCGACTGACGGCGTGGCTGCAAGGCAGCGGCGTATGGGGCGGCATGGCGTGTATCGCCGTGGCGGTGCTGGCATTGGTGCTGGCGCTTATGTGCCTGTGGCGCGTGTTCCCGCACCGCACGGCGAGCCAGCGCGGCTATGTGATGCAGAAGAATGAGAATGGCTCCATCGGGGTGTCAATTCGCGCTATCGAGGGGCTGATTCGCACCTGCATCGACAAGCATGAGGCGATTGCCAAGGCGGACATCACGGTCGAGGAGTGCCGCGACGGCATTGCGATTGGCTTGCACATTATTCAGGCGGCGGGTGTGAATATCCCGCTGTCCGTCGGGGCGCTGCAAAAGCAGATTAAGCAGTATGTGACGGCGTGCACGGGTGTGGATGTGTACAAAATCCGCGTGATGGTGGAGAACGACGCAAGCATTCCGGTTGCGTCCACCTACGAGGTGCAGGACGTGACGCCTCTGCCGTCGGCGGAGGAAACGGCGGAAAAGCCGATGGTCACGCCTCCGGCACAGCCCGTCGCGATTCCCGCGACCGATCCGGAGCAGAAGCCGAAAGTGCCGGACACGTTCATTTCCCCGGAGGATGACGAGGACGACGAACGTCCGCTGCATCAGCGCCTGTTCGGCACGCCGGAGCAGCCCGCGTTTGTGCCCGCGCCGCCGGAAGTGACGGAAGCGCCCGAAGCGGATGAAGTCGAGACTGCCGAGGATGCCCCGGAGGAAACGGAAGCATCGGCGGAAGAAGCAGCTGCGGCAGAAGAATCCGCCGGGGAAACGGTGGACGCGGCAGACGACGGCGAAAAATCAGCAGAATAACAACAATACGCATTTTTAGTGTGGAATAGGAGAGAAAAACAATATGGCACGGACGACTGCGCGTGCGGCGGTCATGCAGATGATTTTTGAACATATGGCGGGCGGGGAAGGCGGCGAAGAAACGCTGCAAATGGTCTATGAGGCGCTGCGCAAGGAAGGGCTGCCCGGTGTGGACAGCATTTCGGAGAACGAGCCGAGCGAATCCGACCGGGCGTACATCACCGAGGTGCTCGATGGCGTCTTGGCGCACCTCGATGAGCTGGATGAAGCGATTCAGGCTGCCAGTCCGCGCTGGGAAATCAGCCGGATGCCGCATGTGGATTTGACCATCCTGCGCATGGCTGCGTGGGAAATCCTCTACGAGGAGGGAATCCCCGGCCCGGTCGCCATCAACGAGGCAGTCAACCTCGCCAACCGCTTCTCCGAGCCGACGAGCGGCCGCTTCGTCAACGGCGTACTGGGTACGATTCTGCGCAGAAAGCAGGCGGAAAACCCGTGAAGCGCGTCGTTGTCGGGCTTGACACAAGCTGCTACACCACGTCCGCTGCTGCCGTAACCGCGGAGGGCAATGTGATTGCGAGCTGCCGCAAGCTGCTGCCTGTTCCACAGGGACAGCGCGGGCTGCGGCAGTCGGAGGCGGTGTTCACGCATGTCCGTCAGCTGCCGGGGCTGATTGAGGAATTGTCGGCGTATTTGACGGATTGCGAAATCGTCGCGGTGTGCGCTTCCCGCCGTCCACGGGATGAGGAAGCGTCGTATATGCCCGTGTTTCAAGCAGGGGACGCACAGGGCCGCAGTCTGGCGGCTCTGCTTCGCGTTCCCTGTTTTGCTACGACGCACCAGCGCGGGCATGTGGAAGCCGCGAAGGTGGATAGCGGCGTGACGGCGGGCGATTTGCTGGCAGTGCACCTTTCCGGTGGCACGACCGAGGTGCTGTCGCTGGTGGATGACCGCCTGACGCTGCTTGGCGGGACGCTCGACCTCCATGCGGGGCAGGTGGTTGACCGCACGGGCGTGGCGCTGGGGCTGCCGTTCCCGGCGGGACCGCATTTGGAGGAGCTGGCGGTGCGCGGCACGGCGAAAGCGCTGCTGCCGGTCGCTATGGCGGACGGCGGGCTGTACTGCCACTTGTCCGGCGCGGAAACGCAGGTGCAGCGCTGGATTGTGCAGGGGACGATGCCCAAGGAGGACATTGCCCGCGAGGTATACGACCTGCTGGCGCGGACAGTTTCGCGCATGGTAACGGCGGCATCCCAGCAGACGGGCATTCATCAGGTGCTGATTGCGGGCGGTGTTGCGTCCTCGCGGCTCTTTCGGGAGCTGGTGACGCAGCGGACTGCTAAGCGTCAGCCGGATTTGCGCGTGCATTTCGGCCGCCCGGAGTATTCCGGTGACAACGCGGTCGGCGTGGCGCTCATTGGCGCAAGAAAATGGCACGAACAGCAAACGCTGAAGGAGATAGAATATGGCAGCACAGATACTGGACGGTAAGGCGATTTCAGCGGAGCTTCGCGGGGCAATTGCACAGCGGGTGGCGCGCCTGCGCGAAAAGGGCGTCACGCCGGGATTGGCGGTGATTCTCGTCGGCGCAGACCCAGCCAGCCAGATTTATGTGCGCAACAAGAGCGTCGGGGGTGATCAGGTCGGCATTCACTCCGTGACCATCAATCTGCCCGAAACGACAACGCAGGACGAACTGGAGAAGCTGATAGCCCGTCTGAACGCGGACGACACCATCCACGGTATTCTGGTGCAGCTGCCCCTGCCGAAACACCTCGATGAGGCGGCAGCGCTGGCGGTTATCGCGCCGGAAAAGGATGTGGACGGCTTCCACCTGCTCAACGCGGGGCGGATGATGAGCGGACAGCCGGGCGTGGTTGCGTGCACGCCCAAGGGCGCAATGGAGATGATCCGCCGCACGGGGATTGACCTTGACGGCAAAGAAGCAGTCGTCGTCGGACGGAGCAACATCGTCGGCAAGCCGATGGCAATGCTGCTGCTGCAAGCGAACTGCACCGTCACCATCTGCCACAGCCACACGGTGAACCTCGCCCAGCACACGCGCAATGCGGATATTCTCGTCGCGGCGGTCGGCAAGCCGGGGTTCATCACCAAGAGCATGGTCAAGCCCGGCGCGGTCGTCATCGACGTTGGTATCAACCGCGTGAACGGCAAGGTCGTCGGCGACGTGATGCCTGATGTGGCGGACGTTGCGGGCTACATCACGCCTGTCCCCGGCGGCGTGGGCAAAATGACAATTGTCGAGCTGCTGGAAAACACGGTGGAAGCGGCGGAGAAGCAGACGGCACGTTAAAGTCGATTAAACCTGCGAGTATGTTATCCTTGCTTGTACTCTTATACGATACGCTACCTTAAACTCGACACATTACAAGGGGGACTCAATGTGAAGAAGTTTGTTTCTACTCTGCTGATTGTCTGCTGTTTGCTGTATTACATTCCGGTGCTGGCGGATGAAACGACGATGACAGGCGGCGAACTGCTCGCAATGCACTTCATCAAGGAGTTCTACGCAGAGGACAAGGGCGATGGCGAAGCGTATTTCGTGACGTTCGACGCTGCGAACAAACACTTCATCGTTCGCGGACATTATCCACTGCTGGAATCCTTAATCGCAGACGACCCAGAGAATTACCAGCAGATGGTTGACAAGCTGGAAACGCTCTTTGCTTCCATCGACGACCTCATCAGGGTTTGCCTTGAAGAGCCTGACGCATACTACATGACGCTTTCTTTTGGACTATCAAGGCTTTCGCTCGAATCCTCGACGGGGAAATACCTCTGTTTTAGCTCCAAGGGCGGGACTGTGCATCGTGTAAATGACGAATTTGTTACCACTCCGCAGGTTTCCTTTTATGTCGCCTACGAGAACTCAAACCCGGAGGACGTTCACGCCTTGCTCGACTTTTACGCCGCGAAGGGCGTAGAATTTAGTGTGGTTGAGTATCTGCCCGGCGAAGATAAGCAAAACGTCGGATATATCATCAGAATTTCTGGTGAATACTGCGACGCTTTCGAAAAGAATTACGCTGGAAAGTCGCAAGATTTTGTAAACGTCCCATATGTTTATCTTCAAGATGCGCGGGAAATCGCAAAGCAGCTGGACATCGGCTTCATCTCCATCACGTTCTGCAATTCCAATGGCGAGGCGTTCGGAAGGTTCGGATTCCATCATTCTTCATGGAGTGGCTCTTATTTCGCCATCGACGATTAATCGCAAAAGGAGATTGGAATGAAAAAGATTGTTTCCCTCCTGCTCATCCTCTGTTGTCTTGCCTTTTTCATCGTCCCCGTCCTCGCAACCGAAAAGTACGACCTCACTGACGGCGAAATGCTTGCTTTGCACTTCATCAATGAGTTCTTCGCAAGTAAGCCTGAAGAGGGCATTGAGTACGACGCTTCGCTCAATACTGAGACGAAATGCTTTGTAATCAAGGCGCACTATCCATTGTTGGAATCCCTGATTATCGACAAGCCGGAAGAGTACCAACAGATGGTTAACCACATCGAATCTCTCTTTTCCTCCGTTGATAGTCTTATGCGCACCTCTGTCGAGGATTCTGATGCTTACCATATGACGCTGACATTTGGAACATCGAACTTCCCCGTCGAATATCCAGTCGCTGAATATCTTTGCATTAGCTCAAAAGGTGGAACTGTTCATCGCGTAAATGCTGAACTCGTATCGACAAGCGAAATTAAGTTCTATGTCGCGAACGAGAACGCGGCGGATGCGTCCGCCATTCAGGCGACCATTGACTTCTTCACCGAGAAAGGGGCTACGGTTCATGGTGTCGTTTGCCACGCTTCGCAAAGCCCGAACGATAACGGTTTTTACCTCTCCATCTCAGGCGCGTACTGTGACAAGTTCGCAGAAGGGTATAAAGGCAAAGATGCACAATGGGTAAGCGTCCCCGACTGCTACGTTATTGACTGCCGAAAGGTTGCCAATGATTACGGCTTAGATTCGATAGGGCTTGTGTTTTACAATGAGCAAAACAAGGCGTTTGGGATGTTTAGTTTCCAACATTCATCTTGGTATGGGTACTATTACGCCATTGATGACTAACGACTCTGAATTTCTATCAAAAACAGGAAGTGAACGCGCCATGTCGGAATGGGTTCTGGAGGTCAGCGAGGTCAACGAGTATGTCCGGCAGCTGCTGCAAAACGAGCCGGCGCTTCGCAAAGTCCGTTTGCGCGGGGAAATCAGCAACTTCAAGCGCCATTCGTCCGGGCATTGGTACTTTACCCTCAAGGACGAGCGGTGCCGAATCGCAGCGGTCATGTTCCGTCAGAACGCGATGCGCATGTCGATTCGCCCGATAGACGGCATGTCCGTCATCGTCGGCGGGCAGGTCGGGCTGTACAGCGAGGGCGGCAGCTACCAAATTACCTGCGACAGTATGCGTCCGGACGGCATCGGCACGCTGTATCAGCAGTTCGAGGCGCTGAAAAACCGTTTGGCGGCGGAGGGGCTGTTCGACGAGGAGCACAAGCGGCGCTTGCCGTATCGCCCGAAGAAAATCGCGGTCGTGACGTCAGAAACAGGCGCGGTGCTGCACGATATCTGCATGGTGTCGCGGGCGCGCGATCCCGGCGTGCCGCTGGTGCTGGTGCCGGTTCAGGTGCAGGGCGCAGGGGCGGCGGAGAGCATCGCGCAGGGCATTCGGCGCGCGGCGAAAATCCCGGAGGTCGAGGTCGTCATCGTCGGGCGCGGCGGCGGCTCAATGGAGGATTTGTGGGCGTTCAATGAGGAAATTGTGGCGCGCGCGATTTATGACTGCCCGATTCCCGTCATCAGCGCGGTTGGGCATGAAACCGACTTCACGATAGCGGATTTTGTGGCGGACAGGCGTGCCGCTACGCCGTCAAACGCGGCGGAAATGGCGGTGCCGGACTTGCGGGAAATTCTCGCGGGGCTGGATGGAATGCGGCAGCACTTGCAGACGGCGCTTTCGCAGCACTTGCAGGAAACGCGTCTGGCGCTGATGACGCTGGAAAAGCGTCTGGCGGCGTGCGACCCGAACCAGCGCTTGACGGCGCTGGAAAAGCGGCTCGGCGGCGCAAAAATGCGGCTGGAGCATCAAATGTCGCAGCGGATTTCGGCGCTGACCCCGCGATTGGGGATGGCGCGGATTCGGCTGGACAGCGCGGCGGAGCAGAATTTGCAGCGGAAAACGGAGCGGCTGCATCGGCAGAAGCTGCATTTGCAGGCACTGAACCCGGAGGCGGTGCTGGAGCGCGGCTATGCGCTGGTGCTGGACGGCGGCAGGGTGCTGCCTGACCGGGAAGCAGCGCGGACGCATCCGCAGATGACGATTCGTTTCCGGGATGGCGAAATGCGGGTCATGCAGCCCAATAAGGAGGGTGCTTATGGCAGCGAAAAAGAAGCTGACGTTTGAAGAAAGGCTTCAACAGGTGGAAACACTGATTGCGAAGATGGAGAGCGGCGAAATGCCTTTAGAGGAAGCCATGCAGCAGTACGAAGCGGGGCTGAATGCGCTGAACGCCCTCGAAAAGGAGCTGACGGCGGCACAGCAGCGCTTGACGGTACTGCGGCAGCAAAGCGGCGAGGACATCGAGGTGCCGATGGAGGAACAGCAATGAAGACACACGCGGAATACCGCAAGCAGGTCGAAGAGGCGCTTTCGGGGCAGCTGCGGTCGCTCGGCGAAATCCCGGATATTCTGCTGAAGGCGATGGAGTATTCTCTGCTGGCGGGCGGCAAGCGGCTTCGCGCAGTGCTGCTGCTGGCATCATGCGAAGCCATCGGCGGTGATACGGGAAAGGCGCTGCCGTTTGCCTGTGCGCTGGAAATGATTCACACATACAGCCTGATTCATGACGACCTGCCCGCCATGGACAACGATGACTTGCGGCGCGGGCAGCTGACAAATCACCGCAAGTTCGGTGAGGACGTGGCGATTCTGGCGGGCGACGGGCTGCTGTCGGCGGCAATGGAGCTGATGGCGCGTCAGACTGCGAAGCTGGCGAAAGCAGGGGACTGCTCTGGCGTGCTGGCGATGGAAGCGATTGCGCGTCACGCGGGCGTAACGGGCATGGTCGCTGGGCAAACGATGGACGTAACCAGCGAGGGCACGAAGCCGACGGCGGACAAGGTACGCTACATCCACCTGCACAAAACGGCGGATTTGCTGACTGCCCCCGTGGAGGCGGGCCTGCTGCTGGCGGGCGCGACGCAGGATCAGGTGAAATATGGCTGCGAGTATGGGCAGCACCTCGGCATGGCGTTCCAGATGGTGGACGACCTGCTGGATGTCATCGGTACGGAGGAAGCGCTGGGCAAAAGCATTGGCAAAGACGTTGCGGAAGAGAAGCTGACGTGGATTGCCATTCGCGGCATCGAGGGCACACGCGAGGACGCGGCACGGGAAACGGCCTTGGCGGTGGATGCGGCAGCGAAAATCGGCGGAGATATGAAATTTTTGCAAACCCTTGCACAAAGCACCCTGAACAGAGTACAATAAGAGACAGGATTCGTGCGCTTGCGCCGGATTGATTTATCATTCATCAAAAGGGAAGCGGAAATAAATGGAACTTCACAACATTCTGGGGCTTTTCAGCAATCAGGTGCTGCTGTGCTGCATCACGGCGTGGTTCGTGGCGCAGGCGCTCAAAATTCCGACGTACTATCTGGTCGAAAAGAAATGGGACTGGCACCGCTTTTTCGGCAGCGGGGGAATGCCGTCGAGCCATACGGCGTTCGTCGTCTCCCTGACGCTGATGATTGGCGCGACGCAGGGCTTCGACAGCGCGATTTTCGCCCTGTCTTTCACGATGGCGGCGATTGTCATGTACGATGCGACGGGTGTCCGCCGCGAGACGGGCAAGCAGGCGGTTGTCATCAACGAAATCGTGCAGAAGATGTTCGTCAATGGCGAAAGTATCACGGATGAGGAACTGAAGGAATTGGTCGGGCATACGCATGTCGAGGTCATCGGCGGCGTGATTGTGGGGCTTCTGACGGCAGGGCTGTTCCTGCTGTTTATGTGATTTGAGGAGGATTTACGCAAATGGATCGTTTTCTGGAGGAATCTGTAAGCAAACACCACCGCGCGGCGGAAGAGGTACTGTACTACGCGTCGTGGGTCGTGATGATTGTGTCTGCGATTCTGGCGTTCATGTACCTGAACGTCATGTTTTACAGCTTCAGCATCTCGATGCTGGTGATGACGCTGGTGTTCACGGGTATTGCGGTGTACATTTTCTTCTTCCATGACCGCCTGCGCACGGAGTACGACTACACGTTCACCAACGGCTCGATGGATTTCGCACAGGTGTTCAACAACCGCAAGCGCAAGGCGCTGGGCAGCCTGAACGTGGCAAAGGTGGATGCGTTCGGCAAGGTTGCCAGCGGCAGTTTCCATCGGCATGTGTCCGCGCCGGGCGTGAAGCAGCTGCGCTGGTTCCTCAATCGCGACGCGGAACTGTACTATTTCGCTTTCTCCAAGGACGGCAAGAAGTCCCTGATTGTGTTTGAGCCGAGCAAAGCCATGGTGGATAACATCCGCCACTATCTGCCCTTCGGCGCGGATCAGGAGAATTGACCGTGAAAACCATCTATCTGGATAACAGCGCGACGACGAAGCCCTCCGCCGCGGTGATTGCCGCGATGACGGACGCGCTGGAAAATGGCTGGTACAACCCGTCGGCGCTGTACCGCCCGGCCATGGATGCGGAGAAAGCCGTCGAGAATGCGCGCGAAATCTGCCTGAAAGCGGCAGGCGCGGCGAACCAGCGCATGGTGTTCACTTCTGGCGGCACGGAGGCGGACAATATCGCCATTCTGGGGCATTTGCGCACGAAGCATAAGCCGGGGCGGGTGCTGATGCTGTCCGTGGAGCATCCGGCGGTGCTGAACTGCGCGCAGGAAGCCGAACGCATGGGGCACAAGGTTGTGCCGATACCAGTAGATCGCCGCGGCGTGGTGGATCTGCCCGCGCTGGAAGGCTTGCTGGGCGAGGATGTCCACCTGATTACGCTCATGCAGGTCAACAACGAGGTTGGCGCGGTGCAGCCCATTGCGGAAGTTGCCGCGCTGCGCGACCGCCTTGCGCCGAATGCCGCCATTCATGTGGACGGCGTGCAGGGCTTTCTGCGTGTGCCGCTGAATTTCAATGCGCTCAAAATCCAGTCCTACGCCTTTTCCGGGCATAAGATTCATGCCAGCAAGGGCATCGGCGGCTTGATTTTCCGCAAAGACCACAAGCTGTCGCCCATCGTCTTCGGCGGCGGGCAGGAGGACAACCTGCGCTCCGGCACGGAAAACGTCCCCGGCATCATTGGGCTGGGCGAGGCGGTTCGCACTTATCCGCAGGGCGCGGCGGAGAAGATGATGGCGCTGAAAACTCGCCTGCTGACGGACTTGCAGGAGGCGATTCCCACGGCAAGACGCAACGGCCCCGCACTGGATGACCCGCTCTGCGCGCCACATATCTTGAGCGTCAGCCTGTCGCCTGTGCGGAGCCAGACAATGCTGTTCGCGCTGGAAGGCGACGGCATCTATGTCAGTGCGGGTTCGGCGTGCGCGGCACATAAGCAGAAGGTGTCCGGCGTGCTGACGGCGATGGGCTTGTCCCCGGCGGAAGCGGACTGCACGCTGCGGTTCAGCCTCTGCCCGGACAACACCGAGGCGGAAATGGATGATGTCGCGCAGTGCGTCAAGAAGCACTATGACCTGCTGAAAGCCTACGTCAGACGATAATCTACATATTAAGGAGAGAAATTCCTGTGCGCAATTTGCTGCTCGTCCGTTATGGCGAGATTTTCCTGAAGGGGCAGAATCGCCCGCTTTTTATGCGCGCGCTGGTCAAGCGCATCAAGTACGCCGTCAAAGACCTCAGCGCGACGGTGCTGCTGCACGACGGACGCATTCTCGTGTCGGATTTTGACGATTTGGATGAGTGCATCCGCCGCGTGACAAAGGTGTTCGGCGTGCACAGCGTCTGCCCTGCGGTCGAAATGCCCAAAGACGATTTTGACGCCCTCTGCAATCAGGCGGTTGCCATGATGGCGGATTTGTCCGGCACGTTCCGCGTGACGGCGCGCCGCTCGGACAAGAACTACTTCATGGATTCGCCCGCCATCAACATCGAAATGGGACACCGCATCCTGACGGCGAACAAGAACCTGTCTGTGGATGTGAAGAAGCCCCAGCACACCATGAACGTGGAAATTCGCGACATGGCGTACCTGTATGTGAAGGTGATTCCGGCGGTCGGCGGTATGCCCGTCGGCACGAACGGCCGCGCGACGCTGCTGCTTTCCGGCGGCATTGACAGCCCGGTCGCGGGGTGGATGATCGCTAAGCGAGGGGTGCATATCAACGCGGTGCATTTCCACTCTTATCCATACACGTCTGACCGCGCGAAGGAAAAGGTGCTGGATTATCACAACCATCTGCACACCCTGTTCTGTCTGGAATCCATGAACAACCTCGCCAGAAACGGTCGGGTGAACATCGCCGTGGCGAAGATCGCCGGAATGCTGGGCATCCGGGTGGCGGGAGAGGCCAAGGGCGGCCAGGTCGCCCCGGTGCATAAGCCCAGAGGACTGAGAAAAACCACCCAGATGCTGGTGGACATGGTAAAAGAGCGGGGCTTCCGGGACGGCGGATATATCCGCGTCGCCCACTGCTTCGCCGAGGAAGCGGCGGCGGACTTCCGGGAAGCGCTGCTGGCCGAGTTCCCCCATGCCCGCTTCATGCTGGAGCCGACGACGGCGCTGTGCAGCTACTATGCGGAGGTGGGCGGCCTGATCATCGGCTTTGAGGGCGCGTTCAATACCCACAACGACAACCGACTCTTTTGACCCCGATATCTTGACCGGCGCGGCAATTTTGCCGCGCCGGCATTTTGCGCTTTCCCGGTGGTGGAAAAATACCTTGGGATGTGCTATAATAGGGCGCAGTCATGATTTTGGAGGTAACGTATGCTGCCGGAAGCCTTTTTGGAGCGCATGAAGCGCCAGCTTGGAGACGAATATGAGAGCTACCTTGACAGCCTGAACCGCCCCCGGGCGGTGGCGCTGCGGTTCAATCCCCTGAAAGGGGAGATCCCACAGCTGCCCTTCGTGGGACAGCCGGTGCCATGGGAGCCGATGGGGTACTATTACGACCCTGACGCCCGACCCGGCCTGCACGTTTTTCATGAGGCGGGCGTCTACTACCTTCAGGAAGCCAGCGCCATGGCGCCGGTGGCCTTGCTCGATCCCCAACGCGGCGAGCGGGTCTGCGACCTGTGCGCCGCACCCGGCGGCAAGACCACCCAGATCGCCGGACGGATGATGGGGCGGGGCTTTTTGCTCTGCAATGAGATCAACCCCAAGCGGGCGAAAATTCTATCCCGGAACATTGAGCGCATGGCCGTTTCTAACGCACTGGTGACCAACGAGCATCCGGCCACGCTGGCGCAGCGGTTTGCCGGTTTCTTTGACCGGGTGCTGGTGGACGCGCCCTGTTCCGGCGAGGGAATGTTCCGCAAGGAGCCGGTAGCGCGCCAGCAGCATTGCGAGGCGCTGGTAAAGCAGTGCGCAGAGCTGGGCGCACAGATACTGGATTGCGCGGCGGCGGCACTGGCGCCCGGCGGGCAGCTGGTGTACTCCACCTGCACCTTTGCGCCGGAGGAGGACGAAGGACAGGTGGCGGCCTTTTTGCAGCGCCACCCGGAGTTTGCACTGGCAGATGTGCTGGGCA
>ENA-OPEC01001043-OPEC01001043.1-human-gut-metagenome-genome-assembly--contig:-NODE-1043-length-20888-cov-6.314981_pt1 | contig 20888 bp, 13 predicted proteins | sample MGYA00241622_ERZ501507 | MGnify/ENA primary metagenome ERZ501507 (study PRJEB25962, sample SAMEA2042582) | human gut metagenome | biome: human gut; feature: human-associated habitat; material: faeces... | reverse complement strand
TGAAGAATGCCATCGACGGCATGAGAAAGAGCTACGACTACATTCTGATTGACTGTAAGGGGAGTGAAATCGGCATCTCTTTTGAAAGAAGAAACCGGTGATGGACAAGCCCAAGTATACTGCTATATTCGCCTTACCGAGTTCATTCCGAAGCTTCTGGATTTGGTTGACGAGGGGCGTATTGCGTTCAGACCGGTGGTGGAGCTTTCGTACCTGCAAAAGGAGGAGCAGAATGCCCTGCTGGAGCAAATCGCCTACGCAGATGCCACGCCGTCCCTTGCCCAAGCCATTAAGCTGAAGCGGTTCTCTCAGGACGGAAAGCTGAATAACGAGGTCATCGAGTCGATTATGAGCGAGGAAAAGCCGAACCAGAGGGAGAAAATCAACATTTGAGTCGGCATAAGCATCAACAAGTCAATACGCCGAAATGAGCATCGTGGAAGCACGGTGCTTTTTTCATGCCTTGAAGGAGGACAGAACGAATGAAGAAGATTTTCAAAAGAGGAATGTCGGGACTGCTTGCAGTCCTCATGGCATTCACCGTGATTGCGGGTTTTGGCACGACCACGGCCTTCGCCGCAAGCGAAACAGCGGAGTCCTATATGATTTCCTTCCCCCGTGACGGGGACGCTGCTCAGATTTACTCCGAGGACGCATGGGGACACTCCGCGAAAAACTATATGAACGGCTGGGCAACAGGCTCCAGCAACTACACCACACTGCATGGATTCCTTTGACGGGAAGGTGTGCCACTGCATCGAGCCGGGCCTTTCCCGAAATGTCGGCGATACCTACCACGGCTTCGGTGAGGATTTTTGGGATAACTATCCCAGCCAGTACAACAACACCATCGAGCCGGATGACATTAAGCTGCTGCTGGGGCGTATCATGCAGTATGGCTATCAGGGCAACCTTTCCACCTCCTGGAGATCGCAGAACGATTCCGATGCGGATAAGCTGGCCCACGCCTTTGCTACCCAGCTGCTCGTTTGGGAAACGGTTGTGGGCGAGCGCGATGCAGACTTTGACCATGTGAGCACCGGCGGCTATGACGCGATCCTGTCGCTGGTTTCTCCCAATCACCCGCTGTATAGCCGAATCATGGACTATTACGACAGCATCGAGTACAGCGTGCAGAGCCATGCCGTTTGCCCGAGCTTTATGAGCAGAAGCAGCGGCGGCGCAAAGACGATTGAGCTTGCGTGGGATGGCAGTCAGTACATTGCCGAGCTCACGGATACCAACCGCGTGCTGTCACAGTTTACCTTCTCCGCCAGTGAGACGGGCTTTCATTTCAGCGTGTCGGGCAATACGCTTACCATCACCACCGATACGGCTCCCGGCGGCAATGTGACGATCTCCGCAACTCGAAGCGCTTCCCGCTGCGGCGTTCTTGTTTGGACGGACTATAAGTACGGCCCCAACGGCGGCGTTCAGGATACCATCACCTATACGGCCTCCGTCAGCGACCCCGTAAAAGCGTTTGTCAAGCTGAAGGTCAGCTATGGAGGCGCTAAAATTATCAAGACCAGCGAGGACAGCAAGGTGGAAGGCATTACCTTCACCATCACCGGCGAGGGCGTCAATCAGACCGTTACCACCGACCGGAACGGTGAAATTCGCATCGATAATCTGATGCCCGGCATTTATACCGTCACCGAGCAGAGCTATGACAAGTATGTGCCCCAGGAAAGCCACCGTGTCACCGTGCTTGCCGGGCAGACGGCGACGGTTTCCTTCAACAATGTGCTCCGTCGCGGCGATCTGACCGTGACCAAGACCTCCGAGGATGGGCTGAACCAGGGTGTGAAGTTCCACCTTTTTGGAACCTCTCTCAGTGACCTGCCTGTGGATGAATTGCTGTCACCGATGAAAACGGTGTGGCGACTTTCAAGGCTGTGCTTATCGGCACCGGCTACACACTGGAGGAGATGGACACCGCCATTCGCTATGTGGTTCCCAACAGCCAGAGCGCCGCAGTGGAATGGAACAGTGTAACCAATAAGAGCTTTTCCAACATCCTCAAGAAATTCAATGTCACCGTCACCAAGAGCGACTGTGAGAGCGGAATGGCGCAGGGCGACGCTTCGCTTGCCGGTGCTGCCTACGGCATCTATAAGGGCGATCAGCTTGTGGATACCTACTACACCGACGAGAACGGCCAGTTCACCACCGGCTATTATGTCTGCGGCAACGACTGGACGATTCGTGAGATCACCCCCTCCGAGGGCTATCTGCTGGACAGCACCGTTTATCCTGTCGGCGCAGAGGCGGCCAATTACACTGTTGAGCTGAACGCTGCGCCTGCCGTGGCTGTGAGCGAGCAGGTGCAGAAGGGCAATATCGCCATCATCAAGCACTCGGATAACGGTGATACGCAGATCGAAACTCCCGAAGAGGGCGCAGTATTCGCCGTCTATCTGAAAGCCGCAGGCAGCTATGAAGCGGCAAAGGATACGAAGCGGGACTATCTGACCTGCGATGAAAACGGCTTTGCCCAGAGCAAGGACCTGCCCTATGGCGTGTATACCGTCCATCAGATCTCCGGCTGGGAGGGCCGTGAGCTGATGAGCGACTTTGATGTGTTTATTGCCAAGAACGGCGAAACCTACCGCTACCTCATCAACAACGTCAACTTCGAGTCCTTCATTAAGGCCATCAAGGTAGACGCGGAGACCGGCAATACCATTCCCTATGCAGGTGCGGGCTTCCAGATCTTCCGTCCGGATGGCTCCAAGGTGGAAATGACCTTTACCTATCCGGAGGTTACCACCATCGACACCTTCTACACCAATGACGCCGGCATGCTCATCACGCCGGAGAAGCTGGAGTTTGGCAAGGGCTACTCCCTCAAGGAGGTCTCCGCTCCTTACGGCTATGTGCTCAGTCATGAGGCGGTCAAGTTCGATGTGACCGAAGAGAATTCCACCGAGGAAAGCGGCGTGACAATCGTTGCAGTGAAGCTGGGCAATTACGCGCAGAAGGGCATTATCAAGATTTCCAAAACCGGCGAGGTGTTTGCCTCTGTTACGGCGGCGGACGGAGTCTACCAGCCGGTCTATACGGTGCAGGGTCTTGCAGGAGCAACCTATGAGATCAAGGCCGCGGCGGACATCTACACCCCGGATGGTACGCTGCGCTGTAGTGCCGGCGAGGTGGTGGATACGGAGACCACCGGCGCAGATGGCATGGCGGAGAGCAAGCCGCTGTATCTGGGAAAATACGAAATCACCGAGATGAAAGCCCCCGACGGGATGGTCATTAACAAGGACGCCCATACCGCAGAGCTTGTCTACGCCGGCCAGGAGATTGAGATCACCGAAACCGCTGCCAGCTTCTGCAATGACAGACAGAAGGCGCGGATTTCTCTTTCCAAGGTACTGGAGCAGAACAAGCAGTTCGGTATCGGCATGAATAACGAGCTTTCCGCCGTGACCTTCGGCTTCTATGCCGCCGAGGAGCTTACCGCAGCAGACGGCTCTGTCATTCCTGCGGACGGACTGATTGAGATTCTGTCCCTTGACGAAAACGGGAAAGCCGTGCTCAAGAGCGATGTCCCCTTCGGCAGCTACTATGTCAGAGAAATCAGCACCGACAGCCACTATATGCTCTCCGATGAGAAGTACCCTGTGACCTTCGCCTATGCCGGTCAGGAAATCCCCGTTGTGGAGCTTGCCGTCAATGATGGAAAGAGCATTACCAACGAGATGATCTACGGAGAGATCTACGGCATGAAGAAGGATGAGGACGGCAAGGCGCTGGCCGGAGCTACCATCGGGCTGTTCCTCACAGACGGCACCGAGCCTATCCTGACCACCGTTTCCGCAGAGGACGGCAGCTTCTCCTTCGCGGACATCCCTTATGGCGAGTATGTGGTGCGTGAAATCACCGAACCGGAGGGCTATGTAATGGATGATACGCCTTATACCGTGAAGGTAGATCAGAACGGTGCTGGGGTAGAGATCGAGATCACCAACAAGCTCATTCGCGGCAGCGTTCAGCTGACCAAGGTGGATAAGGACTATCCCGACCACCATCTGAGCGGCGCGGTCTTTGAGGTGTACCGTGACGGAAAGCTCGTGGATCAGATGGAGGAGCTGTCCGATGGCGTTTACAAGCTGGATGATTTGCCCTAAGGGTTTTCCTTCCCCTTTAATTTCAATCCACGCTCCCCGCACGGGGAGCGACTTGTCCCGGCATGGACTTGCTTGACTTCTGCGGCATTTCAATCCACGCTCCCCGCACGGGGAGCGACATGTCTCCGAGTGCAAGAGGCTGTCAGACAAACGTATTTCAATCCACGCTCCCCGCACGGGGAGCGACGTTTTCGCGCAGGATGTTGAGTTTTTGGACAGCGCATTTCAATCCACGTTCCCCGCACGGGGAGCGACAGCTTGCTTTGCGTAAGCAAGCAATTCGCGCATGATATTTCAATCCACGCTCCCCGCACAGGGAGCGACGACAACCTGCAAAGCGTCTGCGTGATCTGCCACATTTCAATCCACGCTCCCCGCACGGGGAGCGACCTTGCCTATGAGCGATTTGTGCGTGACCTGATGCACATTTCAATCCACGCTCCCCGCACGGGGAGCGACGCAGCGCGACCATTATTGGTGCCAACGATGCCAATTTCAATCCACGCTCCTCGCACGGGGAGCGACCTGCTTCGTAATTTGAGAGCGTTGTGCGAGAAATGATTTCAATCCACGCTCCCCGCACGGGGAGCGACGAGGCGTTCGACGCCTACAAGCAGCAGGTGGAAACGATTTCAATCCACGCTCCCCGCACGGGGAGCGACCATGTCCCGGCGGCAATGCCGCCCGTTAAAGGTATTTCAATCCACGCTCCCCGCACGGGGAGCGACTGCTCCTGCCGGATGCTCCGGCGGTAGCGGATGGTATTTCAATCCACGCTCCCCGCACGGGGAGCGACACCCTTCCGGGAAGCCAATGAGCTGGACGTGCTGACATTTCAATCCACGCTCCCCGCACGGGGAGCGACCAACCTCAAGCTGGGCTATGGCGGCACACAAAAGATTTCAATCCACGCTCCCCGCACGGGGAGCAACAGGACAAGCAGCAGCATATTTCCGGGACGACCGCATTTCAATCCACGCTCCCCGCACGGGGAGCGACGAAAAGTGCTTGCGAACTGGGACAACGACCTTATTATTTCAATCCACGCTCCCCGCACGGGGAGCGACCGAAACATGGCAGTACGCGCATACCCGGAGAAGATATTTCAATCCACGCTCCCTGCACGGGGAGCGACACGGAGCGCGACACGCTCAAGCAGCAGCTTGACATTTCAATCCACGCTCCCTGCACGGGGAGCGACCGTATGCCGCGCGCCAAACCGCGCTGGAACTGCTGATTTCAATCCACGCTCCCTGCACGGGGAGCGACGCAACGCTTCCCCATGCGTATAGACAACCGAGATTTCAATCCACGCTCCCTGCACGGGGAGCGACTTTTCACGAGCTTGTCGTCGTCCAGTTCGTCAAATTTCAATCCACGCTCCCTGCACGGGGAGCGACTTCTCCTGCTGACGGATGGCAGCTTCCAGCTCGGATTTCAATCCACGCTCCCCGCACGGGGAGCGACGCTTTTCCAATACTACCAGCGCTATTTATTCCAATTTCAATCCACGCTCCCCGCACGGGGAGCGACGGGAACCGATGGCGTGTATGATATTACTAAAGATTTCAATCCACGCTCCCCGCACGGGGAGCGACTTCCATTATTGATTATCAGTCGGCAGGATTTACAATTTCAATCCACGCTCCCCGCACGGGGAGCGACTATTTTGTATACCAAAATCATGTAATCGAGAGCATTTCAATCCACGCTCCCCGCACGGGGAGCGACCCGTCCAGTGCGACTGCTGCTGCTTCGGCTTGCGATTTCAATCCACGCTCCCCGCACGGGGAGCGACATACTCCTTTTTAGCAGCAAGGCGGCATTCTTCTATTTCAATCCACGCTCCCCGCACGGGGAGCGACGAATACATACATCGGCGCACCTTCAAGCGAACAGCAAATTTCAATCCACGCTCCCCGCACGGGGAGCGACTACAAAGCATATGGCACACCGCAGGAAGTTTCCATATTTCAATCCACGCTCCCCGCACGGGGAGCGACCAATTGTACGAGTTGGGGATGCTATCTCCAACGCAATTTCAATCCACGCTCCCCGCACGGGGAGCGACGCTATTGATGCCGTTTACTGCCATGTTGGCAATATTTCAATCCACGCTCCCCGCACGGGGAGCGACGGCTTGTGAAGCTGTTCAGGTTGCGGCAATGTGCGTATTTCAATCCACGCTCCCCGCACGGGGAGCGACGCGAAAGCTGCTGGCGACGCTATCCGCGCGGTCACATTTCAATCCACGCTCCCCGCACGGGGAGCGACGTTATCGCGCCAAGACAACCGCCGCGAGGATGAAGCATTTCAATCCACGCGCCCCGCACGGGGAGCGACGTCCGCGAATGGTGGCTTCCTCGGCGGCGCGGAATTTCAATCCACGCTCCCCGCACGGGGAGCGACCTCTGAACGCCTACGGCATCACGGAAACCAAGGCATTTCAATCCACGCTCCCCGCACGGGGAGCGACGGCGGCACAAAATGGCGTGGAATCTAATCCGCAGATTTCAATCCACGCTCCCCGCACGGGGAGCGACAGGTCGTGCCGTGCGGATAGGCGCGGATGGAAGGGATTTCAATCCACGCTCCCCGCACGGGGAGCGACGGAAGGTGTTCAAGACGCGTGAAGAGGCGCTTGTTATTTCAATCCACGCTCCCCGCACGGGGAGCGACTTCATGGAAGAGCTGGAGAACCACATCGGCATCGGCATTTCAATCCACGCTCCCCGCACGGGGAGCGACTAAATCAAGCCGGGCAACCCGGCGGAAAGAAGATTTCAATCCACGCTCCCCGCACGGGGAGCGACCTTGCGGTGGAAATATCGTCGATTGTTAGCGACATTTCAATCCACGCTCCCCGCACGGGGAGCGACAAAATCAAGAAAGGAGCACGGAATGGCGCAGGAATTTCAATCCACGCTCCCCGCACGGGGAGCGACACGTTGGTTTGGTCGTAGCCCCAAGCAGAATAGTATTTCAATCCACGCTCCCCGCACGGGGAGCGACGTTTTCGTCCTGAGCCAGTTGCGCCGACTCAGGATATTTCAATCCACGCTCCCCGCACGGGGAGCGACGAAAACAAGCGCAAAAGACGAACGGCTGGGAAATTTCAATCCACGCTCCCCGCACGGGGAGCGACTCCCAGCACGGCTCAATGGCGGCAAGCAAGCCGGAATTTCAATCCACGCTCCCCGCACGGGGAGCGACGTAGTGGTAAAAGTGCCCATCTGCCGTGCTGCGGAATTTCAATCCACGCTCCCCGCACGGGGAGCGACCCGCGCAAAATTATAACAAGCTATACGCAGCGTGATTTCAATCCACGCTCCCCGCACGGGGAGCGACTATTGATAGCCTCGTCTGGGTGGGCGACACCTCATTTCAATCCACGCTCCCCGCACGGGGAGCGACCGCAGCAAAGTGCCATCGTAAATTGTGAACAAATTATTTCAATCCACGCTCCCCGCACGGGGAGCGACCTGGGCGACTTCCAGCGGATGCTTGACGAGCACTGATTTCAATCCACGCTCCCCGCACGGGGAGCGACCGGCAACGCCGACGAAATGACGGCAGCAAGCAGAATTTCAATCCACGCTCCCCGCACGGGGAGCGACGCTACACGCCTATAATGATGCTTTGCAGCAAGCCATTTCAATCCACGCTCCCCGCACGGGGAGCGACGCACCCTTCGCTGCAATAAATCCGCCGACCATCGGATTTCAATCCACGCTCCCCGCACGGGGAGCGACTCAAGGTTACGTCGTCGCTTAGCTGGCAAACAACGGATTTCAATCCACGCTCCCCGCACGGGGAGCGACGCAGTAAGAAGTTCGTCATATACAATATCTGCCTATTTCAATCCACGCTCCCCGCACGGGGAGCGACCATTCTTGCTTTGCGTTCAGCGTCGCCTCTTCCAATTTCAATCCACGCTCCCCGCACGGGGAGCGACCCTGCGCATCCGCTTCGTGCGACTGGATGGCAACATTTCAATCCACGCTCCCCGCACGGGGAGCGACGCGCATAAAACCGCTCCACCGCGTCGGGGTTGAGATTTCAATCCACGCTCCCCGCACGGGGAGCGACGGATTTTGGCGTTTCGCTTATGCGCTTCGTTGATATTTCAATCCACGCTCCCCGCACGGGGAGCGACCGGTTAGCCATCGTGCCACCTCCATATGTCAAAGCATTTCAATCCACGCTCCCCGCACGGGGAGCGACTTGGCAATGGCGTGGAGCTGGAAGACGATGCAATATTTCAATCCACGCTCCCCGCACGGGGAACGACGCGGCTGTTTTGTCGGGATGTCGTTTACCACGCAATTTCAATCCACGCTCCCCGCACGGGGAGCGACAACCTGATTGTCACGCGCGTTGCGTGAGGAAAGGAGATTTCAATCCACGCTCCCCGCACGGGGAGCGACGCCGGGAAAGCGTGACGTGATTCGGCGGGCGCTGATTTCAATCCACGCTCCCCGCACGGGGAGCGACACATCGTTCTTTCCGACTTTGGAAACAATCTGGATTTCAATCCACGCTCCCCGCACGGGGAGCGACAGTCAGCGGACGCGGCGGGAATGCCGTCCATGCATTTCAATCCACGCTCCCCGCACGGGGAGCGACAATGCCGCCTTGCTGCTAAAAAGGAGTATCTAAAAATTTCAATCCACGCTCCCCGCACGGGGAGCGACGCCATCCGCGCCGTATTCGTAGGTGTAGCGGTCAATTTCAATCCACGCTCCCCGCACGGGGAGCGACCCGGCGAAATCGTCTGCATCGACCTGTACAAAGGATTTCAATCCACGCTCCCCGCACGGGGAGCGACCAACGGCTGCTTCTACTGCTTCTTCTGCACTGGAAATTTCAATCCACGCTCCCCGCACGGGGAGCGACGGGAACAATTTCCGTTTACGAATTTCCACGAACAATTTCAATCCACGCTCCCCGCACGGGGAGCGACAGTAATTTTATCCATCTGCACGCCGCCCGTTGTCATTTCAATCCACGCTCCCCGCACGGGGAGCGACGCCTAATTTCAGCAGCATTTGGAGCACAATTGGCATTTCAATCCACGCTCCCCGCACGGGGAGCGACACCGAACGCATTCTGCACGTTGCGGATGCAATCCTATTTCAATCCACGCTCCCCGCACGGGGAGCGACTTCCCAGTCCGTAATTGCAGGGCGCTCATAGCAAAATTTCAATCCACGCTCCCCGCACGGGGAGCGACTGACACGCTGACGCGTCAAAATCGGACTGTAACCATTTCAATCCACGCTCCCCGCACGGGGAGCGACTTCTTCCCGGTGCTGTTCGCGCTCTTTGTTCCAATTTCAATCCACGCTCCCCGCACGGGGAGCGACTTCCAGCAGATTGCAAATCTTACTGGTATTGTGCAATTTCAATCCACGCTCCCCGCACGGGGAGCGACTGCGCAAAGTAACAATTCTGTCGATCAGAATCATAGGCTTTGCACAAAAAGTATACCACAAAACAGTCCTTTTGAGAATCAGCTTAGCCGAAAATGCGGTAATTTTGCCGGAAAAACCGCGAAATCCGGTGCGAACCTCCCTGCAAAAGGCTGGAGGCTTGCGCTTCGCACGGGCGATTCGCGCGGCGCGCCCTTACAGCATCAGCAGCCCTTCCGGGGCGTAGCTCGTCTTCACGCCAATGTGCTCAATCCGGCTTTCGTAGTGATTGCCGAGGTTGTAAAAGCGCAAACTGTCCTTTTCCGGGTCAATCAGCTGCCGAAGTTCCGCCTGAAGCAGCTTGTACTGCGCGGCATCCAAAGAGCACTCAAATACGGAATTCTGCACGCGCTGACCGTGGACGACGCAGCGCTTGGCGACTTGCCGCAAGCGGCGTTTGCCGTCTGCATCGACGGTGGAAACATCGTAGGTGATTAGAACCAGCATCGGGAACGCCTCGCTTTCGGGTTATTTCCAGAGGAATGGGGGATAACCGTCTGTGTCGCCGCGGAGGGTGCGCGCAAGCAGCAGCGCCTGTACATAGGGAACAAGCCCCCACATGATTTTCTCTTTCAGGAACGGGTGGGTGATTTCTTCGCGTTTGCGGTTTTGCCACGCGGTCAAGAACTGCTTGCGCCCGGCATCGTTCAAGAAGACGGCGCCGCTTTCCTGCCGGTCGAAGTGCTTGTCCTGCAGCACACGGTTGTTCGCCAGCGTGATGCAGAGGCGATCTGCCATCGGGGCGCGCAGTTCTTCCATCAGGTCAAGGGCGAGCGACGTGCGCCCCGGACGGTCGCGGTGCATGAAGCCGACGTAGGCATCCAGCCCTACGCTTTCCAGCGCGGCAGCGCAGTCGTTGGCGAGCAGCACATAGGCGAAGGAGAGTAGGGCGTTCATGTTGTCCTGCGGCGGGCGGCGATTGCGGCCGTTCAGCAAGAAATCCGCCTTTTGAGTCAGTATCATTTCGTCGAATACCGAAAAATAATCGGCGGATGCGTCGCCTTCCAGCCCGCGCAGCACATCTAAATCAACCGCTGATTCAATTTGCGGCAGCTTGGCATCTAACGCGGCGGAAACATCCTTGAGTGCCTGCACATTCACGCGCAAGGCGTGGTCGCGGATGGTACGCTCCAGCACCCAGCGCTGATTGTATACCTTGCCGAAGATGAAATTCCGTGCAATCAGGCAGCTGGCGGATAGGCTGTCGGCGCGCCGATACTGCTCGCGGCGCAGCAGAACATTGCCGCGCTCGCTGCCGCAGACGCGTGCTAAAAATCGCCCGCGCGGCGTCAGAAACGTCAGCCCAATACCGCGCTCTGCGCAAGCACCCATGAGTGCTGGACTTGCGCCTTTGTAGGAGAAAGTCAGAATGCCCTCCAGCATCAGCAGGGGATACTGCGCGCGCTTTTCCTCGCCCACATGGACGACGATATTCTCGTTTTCCAGCGACAAGTAGGCGTCTTCCGTCGTCACGAACAGCGTATTCAGCATCTTTCTCATGGCGAATCCTCCGCAATACGGGCGTGCATGTAGGCGCGGACGCTGCCAGTTCGGCTGAGCCGCGGAACGCATACATCCTTGAGCGAGCAGGCATTGCAGCCCTTGTGCGCCCGAACGGATGGCGTATGTCCGCGCGCCTGATTCTCCAGCAGTTCCGCCAGAAGCGACAACGTCCGCGCACGGAGGGATTCATCCAGCGCGACCCGCGTCCGTCGGCGGGGTTCGCCATAAAACAAGCTGCCCTCCGGGATGGCACAGCAGAGCATCTCCTCCAAGCAGAGCGCCTGTGCGCACAGCTGCACCTCGTCGGCATCCTGCGTTTTGTCTGACCCTTTTTTGTATTCTACCGGGTACGGCAGCCACAGCCCTTCGCGTCCGTGCAGCGCAACACCGTCGGGACTGCGGTGGAACTCCACCACGTCGCTGACGCCGTGTAGGTGCAGGCGGGCGGATTCCAGCCGCACTCCACGCAGAATCAGCGTATCGCCGCGCAATTCCGCTTCCGGGCCGTGATGCGCCGTTTGGTGGAACACTTGCCCCTCCGCCGTGTGCGCATTTTCTGCCCACTGCTGCTCCAGAAAAATCAATCCCCATTGGCGGCGGCAGTAGGCGTAATGCTGCAAGGCGGAGAGGGTCGCGTCCTGCTGCGTCACCCCTTCACTTCGCAGGTGACGCCGTCCGGCAGATTCGCGTCATCCACCGTCCATTCGTAGTCCGTAAAGCTGCGCGGAACCGTCACGTCCGCCTTACGCGCTACACGCACGCGTTCAAACAGCTTCCACGCGGGGGCGTTGCCCAGTTCCTTCTCATGGCGGAAGATGATGAGCTTGCGCACTGCCATCATGCCGCGCGCGGCGGAATGGTCGTTTTCAAACATGTTGAGGATGGCATCCCACAACAGTTCGAGGTCTTCTTCGCTGAATCCCGTGGTCTTGCGCGCCAGATTTGCGGATACGAACCCTTCCACGCGGTACAGCCCGTAGGGGACGATGTACTTGCGCCCCATTTCGGTGCCCTTCTTCTCCGCGTCCTTTTCCGTCGTGATGGCGACGCGGGTGATGGTGATTTCCTGCGGCACAATGGGGTCAACGCTGCGGGCAAAGCCCAGCTGCACCGGCCCGCGCACCTGACCGCAGTTCAGCGATGCCTTGACAAACGTCGTCATCACCGCGCCGAACGTCCGGATGTCGTAGTAGTGGCTGCACATATAATCGCGCAGCTTGCGGTCAATCTCCGGGTCATTCGACTTCAGTTTCTTTTTGAGGTCGTCCTCCTTGATGTCGCCGTAGCCGCAGGCCTCCAGCCCTTCACGGTCGCAGCGATTCAGCGGAACGCCATCCTGAATATAGATGCCGTAATGCGGGTCGCCCTCCTTGACGGTCGCCACATAGTCGCGAATCTTGCGCTTCAGGCACACGTCCGTCACCAGCCCAAGACCCGTTTCCGGGTCGGTGCGGGGCATATTGCCGGCATCGGGGTCACCGTTGGGATTGCCGTTCTGCACGTCGAACAGTACCACGAAATCATAGCGATTGCGAATCACATCAGACATTGCTGTTTTCCTCCTTTTTCGTGAAGAACTTCTGCTTCTGGTGATAGTAGCCCAGCTGGAAAATACCCTGATCCTGCAGGTTCAGGCGCGCAGGGTAGCTGTCAGTCAAGCGCCCGCACAGTTCCGTCATCTGCTTGTCGTAATAAATGAAATAGCCGGTATCAAGTTTCTTCAGGTGACTCTGCGCCAGCTTCAGCAGCGTCGGGAAAACGATGCTGGGCGTTGCGCAGGCAGCGTTGAAGTAACGATCCATGATGGTAGCGTTGATGCCGGGATTTGCCTTCTGCTGGAGGCTTTCCAGCACCGCAAAGAGACGACCCAGCACATATGGTGCGTAATTCGTCTGTTCGTTGAGTTGCACGTCGATGACCTCCTTGTACTGTGGATTGCTGCCGTTTTTCAGCAGCCACGCTTTGAGAATTGCCGCCTTGCCGCGGCTGACACTGTGCTCCGCATGGATGCGCAGCTCTGTTTGCGTCAGCAGCGAAACAGGGTACGGCGTATCGCCAAGAATGGCGCGGAGCAAATCGCCCACCAGATGCGACGGCGGCAGCTTGTCCCTGCTGTTGGGATTCGCTGTTTCCTTGAGCAGCGAATAGGCGGAAAGCGTCTCCCGCTGGTCAAAAGAGGGGCGAATGATGTTCAAGCGCTCCTGATGACGCGCCAAATTCGCGGCAAAATCGCCGAACGTCCCTTGCAGGAAGAAACGAACCGACAGGCGGGACGCATTCGGCGACAGCCCCAGAATGTAGAAGGGTGTACGGGAATCCAGCGGAACATTCTCCCACTGAAGACCCTGCCCAAGGCGGATGGCTTTCATGATGCCGTCCAGCGTATTCTGCGTCATGTCTTCGTTTGTCCCCAGCAGAGCGGCAAAGCAGTCGCTGTAAGCGGATTGCGCCGTTTCTGCCCAGTAAACGAGGGTGGCAGATCCCAGCAGACTGTGATAATTCTTCTCGCGCAGCATGTAATTGAGTGCTTCACCGTAGGCAAAGGCGGCGTGATTTCCGACAGGGGCGTTCAAGCCCTGCGCATCCTCTCGTCCGTAGGATTCGAAAGCATTTTTACCTTTGTTGAAGGAAACAAGTAATGCACCAGAAGACTGCGCGCCATCTACCCCTTTGATGGCAGGGTGCAAGCGAGCAATTGTATCCAATTCGCCCGTGACCAGACAGCGTCCTCGCGTGATATCATCCTCCACACTGCTGGAGGCAGCTTCATCCCAAGCCGCGTGAATCTCCGGCACATCCTGCGCCATTGTGGCTTCGCCAGATGCGTCCATCATGCAGAAAACGAGATTGCCGCCCTTGCACAGGTCGTCGAAATGCTCCAGCAGGGCAGGGGACTGTGCTGCCTTTTCAGGCTGCCAAGTGTCAAAAAAGCGGAGAATCGCCTGCGCCATCGGGCAGGATACGCCGTCCAGCAGCTCGCGATGCCGCTGGGCGCTGATGCGGAAGCAGGTGCCTGCATCCTTGATGGCTTTGCTGTCCGACGGCGTGTGTTCGCTGCTGCGCATTTCACTGGTGATGCCCAGCAGATACTTGGCGTTGTCGCAGAGGAAGCTGGCGGCCTTGTCGCTGGTGCGCTTGACAGGCGTGGGCAGGAACATCATGCGGGGAAGCAGCTTGCCCTTATCGTTTGCTGCGCCGAGCATTTCCACCGACGACACCTGCCCGTCGGCAGTCAGACGCAAGCCCCACTGCACCTTGACGGCGGACCAGCCGGGACGCTTCAACGTGCCCTGTGCGGCGAGCGAATCGTAGCACCGCACGAGCGATTGCAGAATCATTTCACCACCTCACAGTCTGTCAAGTCAATCACGCCATGCACCATCTGCGCCCGGAAGAACATCGGTTGTATGTTTTCCGGGTCGGAATAATCCATGTCGTAAAGCATATAGCCCAAATCCCGCGTTTCGTCGATGGTGGGAATGTCGCCGCCCTCCCAAAGGCGGAAATGCGCCGTGCATTCCCGGCAGCCCAGATACGGCTGCATGTATGCCTGACCGCTGCGAAGACGCCGCTTCACGATGTCCTGAAACTTGCCGGGATTGTCCGACGGATTGGCTTTGTCGGTCATCTCGAAGTGCGCTTCAATGACGTAGTGCACGTCTCGCAGCATGGTGGTAGCGCGCTGCTGAATATCGGCGTTTCGGTCGATGTAGGAGCGCTTCTTGCCGTTGGCTTCGGTCAGCACGTTGCTGGCGGAAATCTTAGATGCCACTTCGTTGCGGAGAATGTTCGTGAAGCGGATGGGCTTGCAGACGTAGATTTTATCCACATGCCATTTTAGGCCTGGATGGTAGTATACACTTTCTACCATTCCGCGGGCGGCGCTGGGCGTGGGAACGTCATAGCTGACACGCTCAACCTTCATTTCAGGCCGGGTGAAGCAAGCGTACTCGCCCCACACCTCCATTTTGATGGACATTGGTTCACCTCCTCATTCTTACTTCTCAATCAACACTTGCCGATGTGGGCAAGTGACAGTTCGCAAGGGGACGAATGGGTGTATCGTCAGCAACTCACTTCCTTTCGTTTGACAAGAACAGTATAGCACGGCACAGCGTATATGTCAAGAAGAAAATTCACTAAACTAGAAAATAATTTTTAGATTGAACAGAACTATCAATCATGGTTTGACACGCCAGCGAAAAGATGATAAAATGCCAAAGTCGGATGGAAACGGCGGGCAATTCGCTGCTTCTATCTGTGGGTTGAAATACTAAGCTAGACAATCGTCTAACGGGGCGGGCGGTGAGCGCAATGCTTGCCGCCCGTTTCAGTTTTCCTTCATTATATATGTCAGGCGAATAGCCCCAGTCCGCTCGTGCAGCTGACCTGCAAGCCGCATTCCGGCGTGTACAATTTGATGTCGCTTAGAATGCCGCAGTGCGCATCGGCAATTTCCGTGACGCCGCCGATGCTGCACAACGCCTGATACTCGCGGCGGTAGATACTCACGCCGCAGCGCCCCAGACGGCGGAAAAGCTCACGCGAATAGTGCCCATCACGCAGGGCTTTGATGTCCTCGCTGTTTTCAGGTGTCGGAATGTACACCGTTACCGTATCGGTGTCGATAAAGCGGAAATGCTCGGCGGTTTCGCGGAAAGCAAATCTTGCTTCGGATGACAGCGTTTTGCTGGTATCCAGTAAATCATTTTCGGACGAAACGGGTCGTGAACGCTGCTGATTTTCGCCGCGCTTGAAGAGCAAATCGCAAAAATACGCGTGGATGGCTTTGCGGCTGCCGATGTCCTCCACATACAGGCGCAGCACTGTGCGGCAGCTTTCAATGTTTGGGCGCATGATGGGTGGAACCGCGTGTTCGGTCTGGTAGATGTGGACGATGCTGTCCTGCGCCGCTTCCTTTCCCTCGCGATTGCAGCGTCCGGCGGCTTGCAGAATACTGTCCAGTCCGGCTAATTCGCGGTATACGGTCGGAAAATCCACGTCAACGCCCGCTTCAATCAGGCTGGTGGAGATGACGCGGCAGCACTGCTTCTTGTCTAAGCGTTCGCGAATTGTGGCAATGGTGCGTTCACGGTCGATGGCGTTCATCAGCGTGGAAAGGTGGAAACGCCCCTCTTCCGGCAGGGCTTCGTACAGGCTGCGCGCCTGTTTGCGGGAATTGACGATGCACAGCACGGCATTTTCCTGACGAATCCGCGCGGCTAATTCCTCGTCCGAAACCATCCCGTCCTGCTGGAAGGTGACGCGGCGAAGGCTGCTGAACAGCGCATCCGGGTCGGGAACAAGCTCTTGAATGCGGGTGCCCGCGGTGAAGCCGCTGAAAATGGACAGCAATTCGGGCTGCGTCGCGGTACAGAGAACGGCGGTGACGCCGTAATGCTGAACCAGCTGGTCGATTACCGAGACGCAGGGGCGCATCAGCGAAATCGGCAGCGTCTGCGCCTCGTCGAAAATCACCACGCTGTTGGCGACGTTGTGGAGTTTGCGGCAGCGGCCGGGCTTGGCGGCGTAGAAGGATTCAAAGAACTGCACGGCGGTCGTGACGATGACGGGGGCATCCCAGTTTTCGCAGGCAAGGCGCTTGCGGAGGGCATCGGGCGTTTCGGCATCCGTATCGGGCAAATCCACCTGACTGTGATGCTCCACCACGTTCTCATCGCCCAGAATATCCCGAAAAACCTTCGCATTTTGGTCGATGATGCTGGTGTAGGGGATGACGTAGATGATGCGCTTCATCCCATGCTTCACTGCGTGGCTGAGCGCAAAGGCAAGCGACGAAACCGTTTTGCCGCCGCCCGTGGGGACGGTCAGGCTGTACAAGCCCTGCGGATCTTCGCTGCCACGCAGGCAGCGCCGCAGCACCTCGTTGCGCAGCGCGCAGAGGTCGGACTTGGGCTTTTCCAGCCATTTGGCAACGTGCGCTTGCAGCTTTTCCAGCAGCGCGGGCATGGAATCGCCGATGCCGCGCGGCTTTTCTTCCTTGCTGAGCGCGCGCTCCGTGTCCAGAAAATCAGCATCCACCAGACAGGAGAACAGCATCCGGATGTACATGGCAGTCAGGCGCGCATCATTCCGCGGAAGCCACGGCGGTGTGGGCTGAACGCCTGTTGGCAAAGAAATCTCACTGCGCCACGCGGAGGGATCGTCGCCGCCGGTCAGCTTTTTGTTCAGCCGTGCGCACAATGTGCCATCATCGAGGCTGAGACGGGTTCCCAAGTCGGGCAGACCGCCGTGATGCCCCGCAATGGCAAACGCCGCGGGCATATCGTCCAAATCTGCCGCCGCCTTCGCACCTGCCGTGCTGTGGTCCACCTTGGCGGTGTGTTCCGGGTCACGCTGGCGGCGCTGCCCGTTGGGGCTGTACTTGCCGATGTCGTGCAGCAGGGCTGTTCTTTCGGCGTGAAAACTCGCTCCAAAAGAAGCGGCGAATTTCGCAGAACGCGTCGCTGTGCCTTCCAAATGCTCCTTGAGTGGCTGATAGCTGCCGTCTTCGCGGAGGTGGGTGACGTATTCCATACAGAAAGCCCTCCCGACATAATCAATTTGTGTGTATCTAATGTTAATAATAGTATAGCACTATAATAACCTGCTGTCAAGAAAAATAAAACTATCGAGCAGTTTTTGTCAAACACTTCCGGGAAAAACAATGCGCAAAGCAGGAATATATTTGTGCGCTGCTGCCCTTGCAATGCTGCCGCCAAAATGGTATGATGGAAATGAACAAAAAAATACAGAAAAGGAGTCTTCCACATGGCAAAGAAAACGAAAACCCAGCCGAAAGCGCGTAAAACAATCACCTCCAATAATCTCGCTGATTTATCAAAACTCGTTCAAGCACTTGAAATAGACGATGAGAATCCGGAAAATCAGCAAAAGCCATCGGCGTTTGACAAAAAAATCATCTACAATGAGTTCCAGAATTCAACGTACACGCTGGTGTCGCCGATGGCGTACCTCATTGGCATCGACAAAGAAAACTTTGGCGAAGAAAATGCGAGACAATTTCTGCTGAAAAGTTACGAAGAGCTGGATGCGCACAAAGAGGCGCGCATTATCCGCAATCTGTGCCGCATTCGCACGGCGATGGAACGCAATTATCCAGCCATTGTGAATGAATTTCGCATGAGCTTCCGCAATATTGGCAGCGTGCCGAATCTCATTCCATCAGAATCGGTGGCGCAGCTGGAACAGGACGGCATCAGAATTTACAAAGCAAAGCCGGATATTGACGAATACATTATCAGCATCAATTGTGAAATCAGCAACCGAATCAATCAAGTGGCGCGCTTTTTCCCGGAATGGGTGAAGTGGGACTATGTGAAACCCATTTTCCTGATGCCGAACGGGACGAAAAAAGATGGTATCAAAAAAGCAGGGGAATACTATAAAAGCGATACCCGCCGCTATCCGTTCCACTGCTGGATTAACTGGGATGCCGTTTCCACAAGCCCGGAGAGCAAGGGGAACATCCTCTATAATGATGAAAAATTCGTAACGATTCTCTATGAGCGCCACGAAGACCGCTTTGAAAATCTGTCGCTGGTGCGTGATGCGGGCAACAGCACGATGCGCAATCTGGGCAGGCTGCTGGGGCAGTGCAAAAAATGCCTGATTGCGGTGGACTGCGAAAATTCGGATGCCGTGAAGCTCGCGGCGGCGCTGAGCAGCCTCCCGACCGAGCAGCTGGGCAAAATATCCAAGGTGATTCTGTTTGACAGCGAGTATACAACGGCACAGTGGAAAACGCTGGTTGACCGCACGCTCTCTACGGCGGTGGATGAAAAAGCGAACCTTGAGCTGGAACATATTAAGGTCGAGCGGCTGAACCAGAACAAATCGCAGTGCGATATGGCGCTGGCGGTGCGGACAAGCCGCGAAGTGTATACCTCCGGCGTGGATGCGGTCATCCTTGTGTCGTCGGACAGCGACTACTGGGCGATGATTCGCCAGCTGGACAGCGTCCGTTTCCTTGTTATGCTGGAGAAGGGCAAAACGGGCATGGCCATCATGGACACCTTGGCGCGGCATGAAATCCCGTTCTGCTTCATTGACGACTTCTGCACGGCGGCGTCGTACAACATCAAAACCAGTACGCTGATCAATGCAATTCAGGAGCAAATCAATCAGCAGCTGGCGGGAGAAAGCACGAAACCATTCAACGTTCGCGAGATGATGGAGACGGCGCTGCAAAACTCGTGGATCATGATGACGGACAAGGAGAAGGAAGCGTTTTACAAGCGATACTTGCTGTGCATGAAATTGAATGTCAGCCCGGATGGCGCGGTCAGCATCACGCTGGGATAAAGGGCAGCGCCTCTGAACGGTGGAGCGAAGGAAGGCTTTGCTTGATGATTTGCCATTTCTGAACCTGCATACGCTCTTTTAAACAGCATCGGCACAGCGCCAAGTTTTCATTTGACGCTGTGCCGATGATTTTTTGTGAGTTCGCAAGATGACAAATTTCCTCTTTATACTATTTCCGAATTGGTTCATCACGGAATCGACAAAGAAGGAAAGATACGTTTTTATCCTCTTTTTTCCTTCTTTATCCGTTTATATTCCTCACGCTGCCCCTTTCCACAAGGTGCACCGGCAAAATAACCTTCTTCTGCGCAATCTCTTCCTTCCGCAGCTGTGCCAAAATCATCTCCGTCGCCAAAGTGCCTTTCTTCTCTGAATCCTGATGAATCGTCGTCAGCCCCGGAATCGCCAGCTGCGAAATATAATGATCATCAAAGCCCACAATCGACTTATCGCGCGGCACACTTACCCCGCACTCGTGCAGCCCGGACATGATGCCCGCCGCCAGAATATCCGCCGAGGCGAAAATCCCCGTGATTTCGGGACGTGTGCTGAGTTGATGCCCCAGCTTCTTGCCCTCCTGCACGGAAATTTCCTGCGTAAAGACAAGCGCCGGGTCGTACGGCACGCCGTATTCCGCCAAGGCGCGGCGATAGCCCTGCAGGCGCAGTTCGATAACGCCTGCGGGGGAAATCGGCGGCGACGCGAACGCAATCACGCGGTGGCCGTTCTCCAGCAGGTGCTTCGTGGCGAGGTAGCCGCCTTTTTCATCCTCCAAGCCGACGCAGCAGATGTTCGGGTCGTCCACATAGCTGTCGATGAGGACGACGGGAATGCCCAGCTTTGCTACGGCATCGAAGAACGAATCCTGAAACAGCCCCGTCATAATCAGCCCGGAGAGCCGCCAGCTGTGAATCAGCCCCTCCAGCGCGGCGACGCTTTCGGCGGAGCGCAGCATCAGGTAGTAGCCGGCTTCGCGGGTGCGCTGCTCGACGCTGGCGGCGACGCTGCTCATGAAGGGGTCGCTGACGGTGCTGCCGGTGGTGCGTGGCGTGATGTAAGTGACCATGGCGATGATGGCGGACTGGTCGTTCGCCAGCGAGCGCGCGGACATGCTGGGAACGTAGTGCTCGCGCTCGATAATCTCCCAGATTTTTGCAACCTTCTGTTCGGAAACGCGGCTTTTGCGGTTATGCACCACGTTGGAAACGGTTGTAATGCTTACGCCTGCTTCGGCGGCAATGTCTTTGAGTGTGACCATGCGATGCTCCATTTTATGCAGTGTTTTAGGCGTGGTAATCTGCGCGGATCAAAGAGAACGGACGAAGTCCGCGAAGTCCGTGCGCATCATAAAAAGTATACCAGTCTTTGAAGTTGTTCGCAAGCGGTTTCTGGAAAAAAATTAGGGCACCACCGCACAATTCGGCGGCGCGTCTGGCGATGTCTTTTCCGCCAT
>ENA-OPEC01001036-OPEC01001036.1-human-gut-metagenome-genome-assembly--contig:-NODE-1036-length-20980-cov-3.861171_pt1 | contig 20980 bp, 19 predicted proteins | sample MGYA00241622_ERZ501507 | MGnify/ENA primary metagenome ERZ501507 (study PRJEB25962, sample SAMEA2042582) | human gut metagenome | biome: human gut; feature: human-associated habitat; material: faeces... | reverse complement strand
CCAGATGAGTCCTTTCTGATCTTGCAATATGTTCATTACTACTCCTTGGGCAAGACCGTCACTCACCGAAAAATGTTTCACCTGGCAGATCGGTTGAGCAATTAGAGTGATCGCTATTGTTAGAAAAAGAAATAAAGTATGGAGCCGTTTCATAGTAGTTACTTTAATGTTTATAGCAAAAATAAACAAAACAATGCAGAATGGAAAGTCTGATAGGTGGTTTGAACGAATAATACTCGTTTTTTCCTATTTTTTCCTCTTCATCCTATACAGCATTGATCTCTATGTTGTGTTTTGAACAAAAATAAGAGAGTAATATTAGTTAAAAAAATCCTCTTTATAATCTGAATAAGATTATAAAGAGGATAATTTTATTGACAAGAGTTGCATGGGGTATGGTGAGATGAAATCATAATTGGGGAATAATTGCACAAGACTTTCACAAGTATCCTCCTGCCAATGCCTAAAATCATGACAAAGCTAATTAAATAGTTTTTCGAATTGCAATATTTATTAATTTATCTTATGGAATTTATGAAATTTTTAATATATTGAAGATATTTTGTGTCAACTTTCCATAACTCGCTGATTTTGCTTATGTTTGTAGGTAAAATAAAGAAAGAAGTGAATGAACATGTCTACGCAGCTATTATATAATGATTTTCCTACTTTTTTGCGGAAATATTTTCCTTACAAGGTACAAAAGATTTCATTGAACGCAGGTTTCACTTGTCCTAATCGTGACGGAACAAAAGGATGGGGCGGATGTACATATTGCAATAACCAGACTTTTAATCCGGATTACTGCCGGACAGAGAAGTCTATCACTACCCAATTGGAAGAAGGGAAATGCTTTTTTGCCCATAAATATCCGGAAATGAAATATCTTGCTTATTTTCAGGCTTTCACCAACACATACGCTTCTCTCGACGCGTTAAAACGGATGTATGAGGAGGCTTTAGCGGTTGAAGATGTTGTGGGATTGGTTATCGGTACGCGGCCCGATTGCGTGTCTGACGAGTTGCTCGACTATCTTGCGGATTTGTCTCGATCGGTGTTTGTACTTGTTGAATACGGCATAGAGAGTGCCAATGACGATACACTGAGACTTATAAACCGCGGGCACGACTTCGCCTGTGTGCAGCGAGCCGTGGCCTCGACCGTCGGGCGTGGCATCCTTTGTGGCGGTCATATCATTCTTGGTCTGCCCGGTGAAGACGATTCTGAGATTATCCGGCAGGCTCGCTTGATTTCTTCCTTGTCTTTGGATATACTTAAAATCCATCAGATGCAGATTGTCCGCGGCACGAAATTGGCTGATATGTATGCTGAGAATCCTTTCCGTGTGTTTTCTGTCGAGGCCTACATAGAGCTGCTTGCTGAGTATATACAGCACCTCCGACCATCACTTGTACTCGAAAGATTCGTCAGTCAGTCACCTTCCGATATGCTGATAGCTCCTAAATGGGGATTGAAAAATTATGAGTTTACCAATCTTCTCGATAATTATTTGCGTAAGAAAGGCATTTGTCAGGGAGCGAAAGCCGAATAGTTGTCCATGAGCAACAAATCCTCATACGATGTCTTGGGATGGCTCTTCATGAATTTATGTACTGCGCTCACATATTTGCTTCTATAGAAGCGGCGCTCCAAAGCATGGTTTACAACCCATTGTATCTTGCCTACATATAAGTCGCGCTCCATCTGCGACCTCGTCTCGAAGCCCTTTGGCGGATATACGCTCATAAGATAAAAGCTCAGACAGTCGGGCGATATATATTCCCGGCTCATCTGTTGCAACTGGCTTTTTGAGTAGTTAAACTTCTTATAGATGGGATAGTTCGGGCCAAGATATTTGTCGAGTGAGATTCCGATAATCTGATTGCCCAATACAATACTTTGGTCTAATGCCGATATTTGCGTATAAACTCTTGGTATTTCAATTCTGGGGAAGAACTTTTGCAGATTGGCAAAGGCTGTATTTAGTTCTGCATTGATGTCATCCATGTTGGAAAACTCCGCCTGCGTGTCGGCAAGTAGTGTCTGCAATGTCGTGTCTTGATAGAGCTTCAAGAACTTCGTGTTTATCTCAGGGTCTGTAACTTCGCCTATTTGCAACACACTTTCCAGCAATGTACGTGTGGCAATAGGGTATTCGGTGTTCATTTCTTGCAATGCAGAAAAATCACCGGTAGTAAGATAACGGTATTCTAAGCGGTCGTATCTGATGACAGATACTAATTGTGATATCTCTTCTTCCTCTATCGGCTTAAATTTCAACTCGCAAGATGATAGTAGAATTGCCAAGAGAAGGAGTGTTAAACAACTATTTAACTTTTTCAATTTACAGTGGAATATTATTATTATTGCATTTGCAAAATTACCAAAAAACATTTTCTTGCACAAACATTTTGCAAAAAAAAGTTGCTTGTTAGTTCTGAAAAGTTATATTTTATGTGTTTGCGCTTTCTTTTTTACTTATTTTTGGAGCGTTTGTTGTTGGCGACGAAATATCGTGAGAGTATAATTGGGGGCTGTTGAATGTGGGTATAAAGTTGTACTTTAATTTTCAGTTTCCCAAGCATTTCGTTATATGTGGTTCGAAATACTCTCATTTCCTTCTATGAACTTATCACGGAACAGCTTCTTTTTACTCTCTTATTTCTTCATTTTTTCAGACTTGTTTTGTAAAGAAAATTCATCAAAATTATCCCTCTGAGAAGTTGGTTCTACGGTGTGAACGAATGTTAAATATAGGTCTCGTTACTCGTTTTTGATGATTTTTCGACCTCAAAAATTCCAACTCAACACCCAAAATTCGTAACTCAAAATTCCAAAAGTGCCTCCGTTGAAAAAAAACAAAGCTATTTTTCGTCAAAAATTGACGTTCCTGAAAACATCAAAAAACGCCGTTTTTGCCCGATTTAACGTTTGTTAGCTCTCAAAAGTGGCACTTTTAGAGTGCGTTTTAGGCCGTTTTGGGCTTCAACGAAGCCTCCGTTGAAGCCCAAAAGTGGCTCCGTTGGCGTCTAACGGAGCCACTTTTGCAATGTAATGATGTATATTTTGCGTTCTAAAAATGCTATTTTTGTGAAATGTCGGGATAAATCTTTGATTATCAGTGTTTTAAGTTAAAATCGCTTGAAAAACCGTATTTTCGCGTTTTTGAACACTCGGAAGATTTTATTTGCAAATTCGCAATTCTGAGAGCGATACTTGTAAAGATTTTTGACAGTGGGGGTGAGGAGTGAAAAGAGTGGAGTGAGAATAGTGAGGGCGGTATGGAGAAAGTGCTAAATGTGTGTTGAAATTTGGTAAAAACACTCATATATAATGAAAAGTAATAAAGAAAATCAATTTAGGAATGGTAAAGTCAATTGAATTTATTAATTTTGCAGAAGATAGGCCGCACTTCGGCAAATATAAATTACAATTTATGGTAGACGTAAAGATAAAGGATGAGGTTTTGCAGAAAGCTGCCGCAGAAGGTATGGATGCTTTTGTTGGTGCGTTTGTGGATGCGATAAACGATGCTATCGGTGGAACTCTGACGGTTGAGACGATGGCAGAGCTTAATGCAGACCAGATAACATTGCTCGCCTGGCACATTCTTCATGAGGAGGTGATGGATGGCGGATTCGTACAACTGATACACAATGGTTATGGCGCGTTCATATATAAGAATCCTTTTGCCGTGGCTATGAAAGGCTGGGGACTTATAGAACTTTGCCGGATGATAAGAAAATCTCATGCTTTGTATAACAAGTATCATGAGGAAATAGAAAAAGATTGCACCGATGAGGAGTTCATGGCATTGTTTGAACGAATGTCGGAATTTGACGATTTCGATGATAAATTCGTGGAATACGAGGAGCAATGGACTAATGAAATCGCACATTACATAGACGATAACATCGAGAAGTTCGCGACAATAGTTAAATAAGTTGGCTTCCATTCCAGTTATGGCAATGCACGAACTGTCGATGTGGAGATTTTAGGATAAGAAGATGAATAAAGATGAATTAGAACTCCGTAAGAAGAGTCCGGTACAGATAAGAAACAAGAAAGCCTCGTTCGAGTATTTTTTTGTAGATACTTATACGGCCGGAATAGTACTCACGGGAACCGAAATAAAGTCGATACGCTTGGGTAAGGCTTCGCTTGTAGACACATTCTGCTATATAAATAATGGTGAGATATGGGTGAAAGGCATGAATGTGTCGCCGTATTTCTATGGCTCTTACTCAAACCATGAGGCCAAGCGCGACCGCAAATTGTTGCTCACAAAGCGTGAGATACATAAACTACAGGAAGCTACTAAGGCCGTTGGATTCACCATCGTTCCAACGCTTGTCTTTATCGATGATAAAGGGAGGGCAAAGATGGACATCGCTCTTGCCCGCGGAAAAAAAGAGTTTGATAAGCGTCAGACTCTGAAAGAGAAGGAAGATAGGCGGGAGATGGACAGGGCGATTAAGCGGTTCTAATTGCGGAAAGGTTGTAAAGATATATATGTTTTCAGGTAATTTGCCAATACGTGATAATTGCCATATTAAGTTTAGAGCATGAGAAAAGCTATAAAAGATAGAATCCTTATCCTCGACGGAGCGATGGGGACTATGATTCAGTCGTATAATCTTACGGAAGCTGATTTCCGTGGGGAGCGGTTTGCAGATGTTTCAGGACAGATGAAAGGCAATAATGACGTGTTGAATCTTACACGTCCGGATGTAATTCTCGATATACATAGGAGGTATCTTGCAGCCGGAGCGGACATCATAGAGACCAATACATTCTCGTCGCAGCGCATTTCGGAAGCCGATTATCATTTGGAGGGGTTTAGCCGGGAGATGGCATACGAGGGGGCGCGCCTTGCCCGTAAGGTGGCCGACGAGTTTTCTACGCCGGATAAGCCTCGGTTTGTAGCCGGTAGTGTCGGGCCGACAAACAAGACTTGCTCCATGTCGCCCGATGTAAACGATCCGGCTGCGCGCGATATAACATACGACACTTTGTTTTCTGCCTATTCCGAACAAATATCTGCGTTGATAGATGGCGGCGTTGACGCGTTGCTCATAGAGACTATTTTCGACACTCTCAACGCTAAAGTTGCGATAGATGCGGCAGTTTGCGAGATGACGAAAAAGGGAGTGGAGCTTCCTTTGATGCTCAGCGTAACGGTGAGTGATATTGCCGGTAGAACGCTGAGTGGCCAGACTTTAGACGCTTTTCTTGCAAGTATTTCTTCGTATCCTATATTCTCGGTCGGTTTGAACTGTTCTTTCGGAGCTGTTCAGATGAAACCGTTTCTCAGAGAACTTGCAGAGAAAGCACCTTATTATATAAGTGTGTATCCTAATGCCGGCCTTCCAGATGTTATGGGCAATTATGACGAGACACCGGAAAATATGGCGGCGCATATAGGTGAGTTCGTGGATGAAGGCTTGGTTAATGTCATAGGTGGCTGTTGCGGTACGACTGATGAGTTTATCGCAAGATATGTTCCGCTCGTTGCAGGCAAACAGCCCCATATTCCAGTTTCGTGTCCTGCGACGATGTGGTTGTCAGGATTGGAACTGCTTGATGTTACTCCCGATGTCCGCTTTGTCAATGTCGGCGAACGTTGTAATGTGGCAGGAAGCAGGAAGTTTCTCAGGCTTATTAATGAGAAACAATACGATGAGGCTATAAGCATCGCGCGTCGTCAGGTGGCTGATGGCGCACTCGTGATAGATGTTAATATGGATGACGGATTGCTCGATGCTAAGGCAGAGATGGTGAATTTCCTGAATAGGATAGCTTCAGAGCCGGATATAGCCAAAGTTCCCGTAATGATTGACTCGTCGGATTGGAGTGTGATACTTGCTGCCTTAAAATGTGTTCAAGGTAAAAGTATTGTCAACTCTATATCTTTGAAAGAAGGCGAGGAAGTCTTTTTGAGTCATGCGCGCGATGTCCTAAGATATGGTGCGGCCGTCGTCGTGATGTGTTTTGATGAGCAAGGACAGGCCACTTCATACGAACGACGCATAGAAATAGCCGATAGGGCTTACCGGTTGTTGGTGGATAAGGTTGGCATGAATCCGCTCGACATTATATTCGACCCGAATGTTCTCGCTATTGCGACAGGTATTGAGGAGCACGACAGTTATGCTTTGGATTTCATAAGAGCTACGAAATGGATACGTGAGAACTTGCCGGGAGCGCACGTCAGCGGTGGCGTGAGCAATCTTTCTTTCTCTTTCCGGGGAAATAACTATATACGCGAGGCCATGCATTCGGTGTTCTTGTATCACGCAATAAATAACGGTATGGACTTCGGTATCGTAAATCCCGCTACTAAAGTAACTTACGAGGATATACCTAAAGAATATCTTGCGGTAATAGAGGACGCAATATTGAACAGTAATCCCGGAGCTGCGGAACGTCTTATAGAGTTGGCAAGTAAGCTAAAGGAAGAACAAGACTCAGCCAAAAACGCTATGAAAGCGGGAGATGTCGGTAAGTCTGTCGTGGCACAAGACGTCTGGCGTAAGGATTCGGTGGATGCCCGTCTGAAATACGCATTGCGTAAAGGCTTGCCCGACTATTTAGAAGGAGATATCCGTGAGGCTTTGAGTGTATATCCCAATGCTGTTGGTGTCATATCCGGACCGCTGATGGATGGCATGAATGAGGTGGGTACGCTCTTTGGTGAAGGCAAAATGTTTCTGCCTCAAGTGGTGAAGACGGCTCGTGTAATGAAGCAGGCTGTGTCGATATTGCAGCCCCATATTGAAGCGGAACGTACAGAGAAGGCTGCTAAAATGGGGAAAATATTATTGGCTACGGTGAAAGGAGATGTGCATGACATAGGTAAAAATATTGTAGGTGTTGTGTTGGCGTGCAACAATTATGAGGTTGTGGATATGGGCGTCATGGTTCCGGCGGAGCAAATTGTGCGTAAGGCAATAGATGAAAGGGTGGATATTGTTTCGCTTAGCGGTTTGATAACTCCAAGTCTTCAAGAGATGGTGAATGTGGCGAAAGAGATGGAAAACGCAGGACTTGATATCCCGATCATGATAGGCGGTGCCACAACCAGCAAACTATATGTGGCTTTGAAGATAGCTCCGGTATATCGCGGTCCTGTCCTGTGGATGAAAGACGCAAGTTGTAATCCACTTGCAGCCGCTAAACTTCTCGATGAAAAGGAAAGAAAACAATATATTAGGACCATCTATGACGAGTATGAAACCTTGCGGAGTGGCTATGAAAATGAGAAAAACAAGTCGTTAACGCTCGAAGAGGCAAGAGGTAATAAGTTGAATCTGTTTAATTAAATGGGAATGATAAAGAATATAATATTTGATTTTGGTGGCGTAATTGTTACCATAGATCAGCAGCAAGCCGTTAGACGGTTTGAGGAAATAGGCTTGAAAAATGCTGCGGAGTGCTTAGACCCTTATACACAATCCGGTATATTTGGGGATTTGGAAGAAGGTAAAATAACTGCGGAAGAGTTTAGGGTGGAACTCTCTGATATGGCCGGTAAGGAACTGACGTTCGATGATTGTAAGTATGCTTGGACGGGATACTGTAAAGGATTGCCTAAAAGGAACTTACAGGCTTTGAGGGAATTAAAGGCGAAAGGCTATCGGTTGATACTTTTGTCTAATACTAATCCTTTTATGATGGATTGGGCAGATAGCGAATATTTCGATGGAATGGGAAATCCGGTATCGTCTTATTTCGATTCTATGTACCGTAGTTATGAGGTGAAAATGATGAAGCCTGACGAAAAGTTCTTTCAGTATGTAATAGATACGGAGAAGATAAACATGGATGAAACCTTGTTTGTGGATGATGGGCCTCGCAATGTTGCAGTTGCAGAGAGAATCGGAATACACACTTTTTGCCCGGAAAACGGTAAAGACTGGACTGCTGAAATATACAAACATCTTCTTTAATAGTTGTAATGCAATACACTGATTTAGAACTTATTCGCACAATACAGAAGATAATAGAGTTTCTCGGAACTTTTGCTTTTGCCATATCGGGAATACGTCATGCTGCGGCAAAGCATTTTGACTGGTTTGGCGGGTATGTGTGTGGCTTCGCCGTTGCCATTGGTGGAGGTACAATTCGAGATGTAATGCTTGGTGTTACCCCATTTTGGATGTTAGACCCTATATATGTTATATGTACAGGAATAGCCTTGCTTACAATAGTAGTTTTCGGGCGTTTTATGACCCGGTTGAGCAACGCCTGGTTCGTGTTCGACACACTTGGCTTGGCGTTGTTTACGATTGCGGGAATACAGAAAACGATAACTCTTGGACATCCTTTTTGGGTCGCGATAATAATGGGATGCAGCCGGTGGTGTTATCCGTGACGTTCTGTTGAACAACGTTCCTGTGATATTCCATAAAGAAATATATGCGATGGCAAGTGTGGCAGGCGGTATTGCGTATTGGCTGTTAATATCTTTGGGATTTAGAGCAGAGGTGCCTGTGATGGCAACATTCGTCCTTGTGTGTGTAATACGTTTCTTGGCTGTGAGATATCATATATCTTTGCCGGTACTTCATGGTGAGAAGTGATTTTTTTACCATTTTCTTTGTCCTGTCATATATTAATACTAATTTTGCAACTGTTTTTATAATAAGAGTAAGATGGTTTTCAAGAAGAGAAGGAAGTGGCATTGCCTACCAGGACAGCCCCTTACAGAGCTTGATAAGAAAGTGATGTATTGGGAGAACAAGGGTAAGGAAGTGCCTACTCGTGATTTGATAAAAACTCCGGAACAAATTGACGGTATAAGAAAAAGCGGTGTCGTGAATACCGGAGTCCTTGATGAGGTGGCAAAGCATATACACGTGGGTATGAGTACACTTGAAATAGACACAATATGTCATGATTATTGTGTGGCTCATGGTGCGGTGCCTGCGTGTCTCGGCTATGAGGGTTATCCTAAAAGTGTATGTACAAGCATCAATGAAGTAGTTTGTCATGGTATTCCAAAGGAAGATGACATATTGGAAGAAGGTGATATAGTTAATGTTGATTTCACTACTATACTTGATGGATATTATGCTGATGCATCGCGTATGTTCATTATCGGTAAGACAACACCCGAGAAAGAACAGCTTGTGCGTGTGGCAAAGGAATGTCTTGAAGTAGGTATGGAAGCTGCAAAGCCATATTCTTTTGTTGGAGATATAGGTCATGCGATAAAAAAACACGCGGATAAATATCATTACGGAGTTGTTCGCGACCTTTGCGGCCATGGGGTCGGATTGAAGTTTCATGAGCAGCCAGATGTCGTACATTATGGCTATCGCGGTACAGGAATGCTTCTTGTGCCGGGTATGGTGTTTACGATAGAGCCTATGATAAACATGGGAACGTGGGAAGTCTTTGTAGATGCAGAGGACGAATATGGCTGGGAGGTGATTTCCGGCGATGAATTGCCATCTGCCCAATGGGAACATACGTTCCTTATGACTGAACATGGCGTGGAAATACTCACGTATTAAATCTTGATAAGTTTTTGTATGGGCGATATATATATATTAGGTATAGAGAGCAGTTGCGATGATACGTCAGCAGCAGTGCTTAAAAATGGCGTATTACTTAGTAATGTAACTGCTTCGCAATCGGTTCATGAAGCATACGGCGGTGTTGTTCCGGAACTCGCATCAAGGGCGCATCAGCAGAATATAGTCCCTGTCGTGGACCAAGCTATAAAACGAGCCGGGATAGAAAAGGAACAACTATCGGCAATAGCCTTTACCCGTGGACCGGGATTGTTGGGCTCTTTGCTTGTCGGTGTGAGCTTCGCTAAAGGTTTTGCCCGCTCTCTTGGCGTACCGCTTATAGATGTAAATCATTTGCAAGGCCATGTGATGGCTCACTTTATTAAGGAAAGTGATGATGATACCTCGGCACCTCCGTTCCCGTTTTTATGTTTGCTTGTGAGTGGTGGTAATTCGCAGATCGTGAAAATTAATGCATACAATGATATGCAGATACTCGGGCAAACTATAGATGATGCTGCCGGTGAGGCTATTGATAAGTGTTCTAAGGTTATGGGACTTGGTTATCCGGGTGGGCCGATTATTGATAAGTTGGCTCGTATGGGAAATCCTCGCGCTTATACTTTTGCGGAGCCTCATATACCGGGACTTGATTATAGCTTTTCGGGATTGAAAACCTCATTCCTTTATAGTTTGCGTAAGTGGATTGCTGATGATGCAGACTTCGTTGAGCATCATAAAGAGGATATTGCGGCAAGTCTGGAGTTTACGATTGTAGATATTTTGATGAAGAAATTGCGTAAAGCCGTAAACCAAACAAAAATAAAACACGTTGCAGTTGCGGGAGGCGTGTCTGCTAATAATGGCCTGCGTAATGCTTTTAGAGAACATTCGGAGAAATATGGTTGGACTATATATATACCGAAATTCAGTTATACAACAGATAATGCGGCAATGATAGGTATCACGGGATACTATAAATATCTTGATAATGATTTTTGTTCCATAGATAAACCGGCATTCAGTAAAACGATATTAAAATAAGAACAATATGGGATTTGAAAGTAAAATAATAAGCAGAGAGATTGGAGATATATTATATGCGTCGGGACTTTCTGTCGCAACAGCCGAAAGTTGTACAGGAGGTAGGATAGGAGAGGGTATCATTGCCATTCCTGGAGCTTCCAATTATTACAAAGGTGGAGTGATAGCATACACTAATGAAATCAAAGAAAATGTGCTTGGAGTAAGTGCAGATCTTATAGATGAGCAAACTGCCGTGTGTGAAGATGTTGCTAAACAGATGGTGCTGGGTGCAATAAAGGTCATGAATGCGGACTTTGCCATTTCTGCAACAGGCGTAGCTGGGCCGGGAGGAGGTTCTGCACAGATACCCGTGGGGACAATCTGGTTGGCTTGTGGCTCTGAAGACGATATCGTAACGATGAAACTTGTTGAAGATTTCGGTCGTGATATTAATCTTGCAATAGCGACAAATAAAGCCTTAAGACTGTTCTTGGACTACCTGAGAGACCGAGAAATTAAAGCTGAAGCACTGCTTAATGAAAAAAAACCTTAAAAGTTTAGATTATTTTAGAGAAAGCTTTGCTACTTCGGGAAAAGTTTGTAATTTTGCACCCTGTTTGGAATAGGTATCAATTAACGAATACAAAAAGTTAGATAGAAATGTCGAAAATTTGTCAAATTACAGGTAAGAAGGCACAGATAGGCAACAATGTGTCTCACTCAAAGCATCGTACAAAGAGAAGCTTTGATGTTAACCTGTTCAGCAAGAAATTCTACTATGTAGAAGAAGACTGCTGGATTAGCCTCAAGATTAGTGCAGCAGGTCTGCGCCTTATAAATAAATTAGGTCTTGACGCTGCATTGAAACAGGCTGTTGCAAAAGGCTATGTTGATTGGAAGGACATTAAAGTTATAGGAGATTAATATTTATGGCATCTAAGAAAGCAAAGGGCAATAGAGTTCAGGTCATCCTTGAATGCACAGAGATGAAGAATAGTGGTCTGCCCGGAACAAGTCGCTATATAACGACAAAGAACCGTAAGAACACTCCTGAACGCATGGAATTGAAGAAATACAATCCCATCCTTAAGAGAATGACTGTTCACAAGGAAATAAAGTAATAACAATTAAAACAGTTAAGACATGGCAAAGAAAGCGGTCGCTACCCTTCATGAAGGTTCAATGGATGGTCGCGCATATACAAAGGTTATTAAAATGGTGAAGAGCCCAAAAACCGGTGCTTATGTTTTCGATGAGCAGATGGTTCCTAACGAAGCTGTTAAGGATTTCTTCAAGAACTAATTGATTCTTATAAATATATCCAATGGGGACACGAATTATTTATATTCATGCCCCCATTTTTTTTCTATATGTAGCCTCATAATATAAAACGAATATCATTATCTATAAAGGCTGCTATGCCTTTCTTTTGACTTTATTGATTTAGCTCGTTTCTTAAAAATGGGGGAGTATATCCTTTCTTGCTTTTTGCGACTTCCTCCGGTGTTCCAATTGCCAATATCTCACCGCCTTTGCGTCCTCCCTCCGGACCTATGTCTATGACGTAGTCTGCCATTTTAATGACATCAAGGTTGTGTTCAATTATAATTACAGTATTTCCTCTGTCAACTATTTTTTCCAAAACATTCATTAATATGCGGATGTCTTCAAAATGCAATCCTGTCGTTGGTTCATCAAGAATATATAGGGTTTTCCCTGTATCGCGTTTAGACAGTTCGGTTGCGAGTTTCACACGTTGGCTTTCGCCGCCGGAAAGTGTTGTGCTTGGTTGTCCAAGTTTTATATATCCAAGTCCTACATCCTGTATGGTCTTTATCTTCTGTAATATATTTGGTACAGCTTCAAAAAAGTCAACAGCTTGATTTATCGTCATGTCTAAGACATCGGCAATAGATTTGCCTTTATACCTCACCTCCAGCGTCTCACGATTATATCTTTTTCCATGACATACTTCGCAAGGAACCATTACATCTGGGAGAAAATTCATCTCAATAGTTTTATAGCCATTTCCTCCGCACGCTTCACATCGCCCTCCACGGACGTTAAATGAGAAACGGCCGGGTTTGTATCCACGGATTTTGGCCTCGGGAAGATTGACGAACAAGTTTCTGATGTCGCTGAACACACCTGTATATGTTGCCGGGTTACTTCTTGGAGTTCGTCCTAATGGACTTTGGTCTACATTTACAACCTTATCGATGTTTTCAATTCCTTCAATCGCGTCGTATGGCATCGGCTTTTTAAGAGACCTATAGAAATGTTTCGAAAGAATCGGTTGTAAAGTCTCATTAATTAGGGTAGACTTTCCCGAGCCTGACACTCCTGTAACGACAATCAACTTGCCGAGTGGGAATTCCACATCTATATTCTTCAGATTATTTCCCTTAGCACCTTTGATTTTTATATATTTACCGTTTCCTTTGCGTCGTTCTTTGGGAATTTGAATACTTTTCTTACCACTAAGATACATACCAGTAGATGTTCCGGAAGACTCCGGCAGTTCCAATAATTTATGCGGAATGCCTTGAAATACGACCTCGCCGCCTTTACGTCCGGCTTTAGGGCCAATGTCTACAATATAATCAGCAGCCAACATCATGTCCTTGTCGTGTTCAACTACAATTACGGTATTTCCTAAATCGCGTAATTCTTTCAAGCTCTTTATAAGCCGTTCGTTGTCTCGCTGGTGCAGACCGATACTTGGCTCATCAAGAATATATAATACGTTTACGAGTTGCGAACCAATCTGTGTGGCGAGCCTTATTCGCTGACTCTCTCCACCAGAAAGCGTTGCCGACTGTCTGTTGAGCGTCAGATAATCAAGTCCAACCTCTAATAAGAAATTTATACGCTTTTGTATTTCCTTTAGGATTTCTTCTGCAATTTTGAGTTGTTGAGGTTCCATGTGTTTATGCACCTCATTAAGCCACTCTTGTAGTTCTGCAATATCCATTGAGGCAAGTTCCGATATGTTTTTGTCCCAAATGCGATATGACAGTGCTTCACGGTTCAACCGGTTGCCATGACATTCCGGACACGTAGTTGTTGCAAGAAATTGGTCTGCCCATTTTTGTCCGGCTGCGCTATCGTCATTCTCCATTACGTTACGCAGATATTTTATGACACCATCAAATGATACGAAGTAGTCGCTCGAAGTATGTACAAGTTCTTTGCTGATTTTAATATTTTCCAGCGAACCATACAGGATTTCCTCAAGTGCGTCTTGCGGAATCTTATCGACAGCGGTTTTGATATTACAATCGTATTTTTGCAGAATTCCATCAATCTGCCAGAAAATCATTTGATTTTTATATTTTCCTAAGGGAACAATGGCACCTTCATGAATACTCTGCTTCTTGTTGGGAATGACCTTGTTTAAGTCAATTTCGTTTACGTATCCCAGACCTTTACATTTCGGACACGCTCCTTCGGGGGAATTGAACGAAAATATATTGGGGGCCGGATCCTTATAGGCAATACCGGAGGACGGGCACATAAGTCGCTTTGAGAAATATTTTGCGCTGTTGTTGTCTTTGTCAAGAATCATGATGAGCCCGTCTCCTTGCTTCATAGCGGTAGACACACTCTTGTTCAGCCTCTTGTCATCTTTTGCCTGTACGCTCAATTTGTCGATTACAACCTCGATATTATGGTTTTTATATCGGTCTACTTTCATGCCGCGTGTTATCTCTTGTATCTCTCCGTCGATTCTTATGTAGAGATAACCTTTGCGTCGCATACTCTCAAACAATTCTCTGTAATGTCCTTTCCTGTTGCGTACTAAAGGAGCAAGTATGAATATTCGGTGTCCGTCATACTCGTTGAGAATCATTTCGATAACCTTTTCCTCGGTATATTTTACCATCTTTTCGCCTGTCATATAGCTGTATGCCGTGCCAGCGCGTGCATACAGTAGACGTAGATAGTCGTATATTTCAGTTGTTGTACCCACTGTTGAGCGGGGATTCTTGTTAGTAGTCTTTTGTTCTATGCTTATTACAGGACTCAAACCGGTTATTTTATCAACGTCGGGGCGTTGCATATTGCCTAAGAAATTGCGTGCATAGGCCGAAAAGGTTTCAATATACCTTCTTTGTCCTTCGGCAAATAGCGTGTCGAACGCCAAAGAGGACTTACCCGAACCTGATAATCCGGTTATTACGGTAAGAGAATTGCGTGGTATTTCCACGTCAATGTTTTTAAGATTGTTGGCCCGTGCCCCCCATACGTTTATTTTGTTATTCTCTTTTTGCATCCTTTTACCTCATTATTAGTTAGAGAATATCTATTCTTTATTAGTTTATGTCTCCTGTTGATGAACTTTCTGTAAAACCTCTTAGCAGATTTACATCCCGTTTTATATTGAAGCTTCTTCCGTCAGCCCCTTTCGCTTTTACCAATACGAAATAAACGCCTTGCGCAACATCGCGCCCTTTGTATTTCCCATCCCATCCGCCGGCAGGGTCGTTCCATTCATATAATTTCGTGCCCCAACGGTTGAATATCGTAGCCTTGAACTCTACGATAGACTGGTAATTGCTTTTGGCTCTGTAAATGTCGTTTATGCCATCACCGTTTGGAGAGAAAGCATTTGGCATCTCTAAACGGCTTTCACTTATGGCAATACTTATCGGCATTTGTTCCGTTGTCCAGTATTCTTCGGTAAATTCAATGGTTTCATCGCCTTTAGTGAATGTGGCATAGCACGCAATTCTATGTGAACCTGCCATAGTGAATGTGTATTCCGTATCTTGTTCATATCTAATCAGATATGGTGTGTTATCGCCTTCTGTATAGAATCGCCATTCGTAATTTGCCGTCCAACCTTCATCGTTACTCGGGTTAGCCTGAAACTTGACATTCAGCGGTGCTGAGCCTGAATAACTTTCTCCCGGATGTATGGTCTCTTCAGTGTCGTCTTCTGTCGTATATGTGGCAACAGGGTCTATGTAAACGGATTGGGCAAATGCGCAATATCCGGTGAAGAGAAGCAAGAATGTCGATATTATATTTTTGTATGTCATTGTTTTCACTATTATAACTTCATGCAAAAATACGAATTTATCTTCAATAAACATTACTTTTACAGAAAAAATGCCTACCTTTGCATATCTTACACTATGTAATAGTCTTTACAAATATATGCTTTTGCGGTTATTTAATGATAAATAAATATAAAGAGATTATGAAGCGGATACTGAGGACTCTAATGATTATGGCCTTGTCAGTCGTTGTTCTTAATGTAAGCGCGCAGACTTCAAAGTGGCGTGATGTGCATAAGGTTAAGAAGAGTGAAACACTTTTCGGCATTGCAAACGAGTATGGTGTTAGCATCCAAGAACTTATAGACGCCAATCCCGAGATGAAAAAAGCGGGTTATCAGTTGAAAAAGGGTGATTGGGTATTCGTCCCTTACGCTAAAAAGGGGGATAAGCAAATCCCGATGCAATCTGCTTCTCAACCGGCAAAGACCACAACTCCTGCGAATACTACCTCTGTCGTGTCGGCATCGTCGCTATATCAAGCTGATAAGAAAAAGAACAGTATTATCCATGTGGGAGTAATGCTTCCATTGCATAATAATGATGGCGACGGCAAACGTATGGTTGAATATTATCGTGGTATGCTTTTGGCTCTCAATCAGTTGACGGCAGAGGGCATAAATACGGAAGTTAGCGCATGGAATGTCCCGATTGACGCGGATATACGAACTGTCTTGCTGAAGGAAGGCGTTGACAAGCTCGACATCGTGTTCGGCCCTTTATATACTAATATGGTGAAACCGCTTGGTGATTATTGCAAGGCGCATGGCATAAAGATGGTTATTCCTTTTTCTATTACAGGCAATGACGTAGAGAATAACCCCAATATTTTCCAAGTATATCAGACTCCCGAAGAACTGAATGAGCGTTCTGTAACCGCATTCATGGAGCGATTTCCCAATCATCATCCAATATTTATAGATTGTAATGACCCTACATCGGGTAAAAGTATGTTTACGTCGGCTTTGCGCACTCGCCTTGAGGCTGCCGGACGTACATATAATCTCACTAATTTGAATACTCCTCAAGCTAATTTTGCTAAGGCGTTCAGTGCCAAGCAGCCTAATGTTATCGTATTGAATAGCGCACGTTCACCGCAGTTGAATAGAACGTTTGCGAAACTCGACTCCTTGCAGGTTACCCATCCTGGTATTGCTATATCCATGTTTGGTTATAATGAGTGGTTGATGTATCAGAAATATGATCTCAACCAGTTCTTCAAATACAGTGTCTACATCCCCACAACATTTTATTATAATGAGGCGTCAAGCCGCACATCGGCTTTCGAAAAGCTTTATGAAGAGTCGTTTGGCGAGAAACTAATGCCCGATGCCCTCCCGCGTTTCGCTATTACAGGCTACGATCAGGCTATGTTTTTTATTCGTGGTCTCAGCATTCATGGTGATGATTTCTCTGGTATAGCTTCGCAATCAACGTATAAGCCACTGCAAACTCGCTATAATTTTAGCCGCATAGGAACAGCTGGAGGATATAAGAATCATCAGTTCCAACTTGTTCATTTTTTGCCAAACCAGACGATGGAAGCTATAACATATTAATTAATAGTGATGCGAATAAGAAATCTAATCATATTATTGCTTTTCCCTTTGTGCGCAAATGCTCAGATCGGTGAGCATCGCAATGTATTTTCTATAGGTGTCAATGGCGGCTACGTATTGTCTGATGTGGGGTTTGATCCTACAGTGCCGCAGACATATCACGGTGGTTTTACCGGGGGACTTACGTTCCGATATGTTTGTGAGAAATATTTCAAGACCATTTGCTCTATTTACGGAGAGGTCAATTATGCGTCAATAGGATGGAAGCAGGATATTAAGACAGCCGATAATTCTTCGGTAATTAATTCCAATGGTTCTGCGGAAGAATATAGCCGCACTATTAATTATTTGCAGATACCAATCTTTGCGCATCTCGCATGGGGTAGGGAAGAGCGAGGTTTCAACTTCTTCTTTCAGGCCGGTCCGCAGATCGGACTTTATCTTAGTGAGTCAACTTCAAAGAATTATGATACTCCTAACCTTGCAACTGATGGCACAGGGCGTAGTAATACAATAGTAGAACAAGAGTCAATGCCGGTAGAGAAAAAGTTTGATTACGGAATTGCAGCCGGTGCCGGAGTTGAATATAGCAATCCAAAGATTGGACATTTCCTTGTGGAAGGCAGATATTATTATGGATTGGGCAATATCTATGGCGATTCCAAACGCGATTATTTCGGTAAATCAAACTTCGGAAATATTGTCGTTAAGGTAACTTATCTTTTCGATTTGACAAAAAAGTGATTATTTTATGGCCACCATGAAGAATTATGGGATATTCCGAGAGAAATCTAAAGTAACAAAATAATAATTTTAAAACAATAAATCAAAAAAACTATGTTTGAAGGACAACCTAAAGGTCTCTATGCGTTGGCACTTGCCAATACCGGCGAACGTTTTGGCTATTATACGATGATAGCCGTATTCGCTTTGTTTTTAAGAGCTAATTTCGGATTATCACCCGGATTGGCAGGGACTATCTACAGCTCATTCCTGATGCTGGTCTATTTTCTTCCGTTGATTGGTGGCATTCTTGCCGACAAGTTCGGCTATGGTCGAATGGTGACAATCGGAATCGTCGTAATGTTTGCAGGCTATGTCTTCCTCTCTGTTCCGTTGGGTAGTAATACGGTCGCTTTAGTCTGTATGTTGGCTGCCTTGATTTTTATTAGTTTCGGAACAGGGCTGTTCAAAGGCAATTTGCAAGTGATGGTCGGTAATCTTTACGATGACCCTCAATATTCCAGCAAGCGAGATTCTGGCTTCTCAATCTTCTATATGGCTATAAATATCGGTGCACTTTTTGCTCCGACGGCAGCCATTCGCATTAAGGAGTATGCAGAAAACAGTTTGGGCTATTCGAGCAACGATGCATACCATTTCTCTTTTGCCGTGGCTTGTGTTTCCCTAATCCTTTCTATGGCCATCTATTACGCCTTCCGTAGCACTTTCCGTCATGTCGAGGGAAATACGGGAACTGCTAAGAATGGAGAGAAACAAGTTGAGGTTCAAGAACTTACACCAAAGGAAACAAAAGAGCGTATCATTGCCCTTTGTCTTGTTTTTGCCGTTGTAATATTCTTCTGGATGGCTTTCCATCAGAATGGCCTTTCGCTGACATACTTTGCCGATGAGTTCACGGAGAAGACTTCTACTGGTGTAGAGAGTATGGCGTTCGATGTCGTAAACCTTGTGATGATAATCTTTATCGTTTATGCAGGTTTCTCTTTGGTTCAGAGTAAGAACTCAAACACAAAGCTCATTTCGGCGGTTGTTATCCTCGCCGCTTTAGGCGTACTTTATTATAAGTACACCCAACTCGAAGGAAGCGTGGATGTCAGTGCACCAATCTTCCAGCAGTTTAATCCGTTCTATGTGGTTGCTCTTACTCCTGTTAGTATGGCAATTTTTGGTAGTCTTGCCGCTAAGGGTAAAGAGCCTTCGGCTCCTCGCAAGATAGCTTATGGTATGTTGGTAGCCGGAGTTGCATATCTGCTTATGGTTGCTGCATCCAACGGTTTGCTTACGCCTAACGAGCAGAAGGTAGCAGGCGATGCTGCGACATTTGCTTCGCCTAATTGGCTTATCGCAACATATTTGGTTTTAACATTCGGAGAGTTGCTTCTTAGTCCAATGGGTATAGCTTTCGTGTCGAAAGTGGCACCTCCAAAGTACAAGGGCATGATGATGGGCGGTTGGTTTGTTGCCACTGCTATTGGCAATCAACTCGTTCTTGTTGGCGGTGTTCTTTGGGGCGATCTGCCGTTGTGGGCAGTTTGGAGTGTATTTATCGTCCTCTGCTTGCTCTCCGCAGCATTTATGTTTGCTATTATGAAGCGTCTCGAAAAGGTATGTTAAATAGCGAATACCTACTATTATACAATAAAATGGGGCATTTTTGACCCATTTTATTGTATAATAGAATCTGTATATGGAATTTATCTGTTAGGTAAATAATGTAGCTCAACTAATTATCCAATATTATAAATACGTTGTTGTGATTACCGAGGCCTTGTAACTACATTACAAAGTTTCTGTAATCAAAACTCAAAATAACCGGGTCTTTACTGTGTTGAGAAAAGAATTTGAAAATTCTTCGAATTACGTTAAATAATTTATCTAATATTACTAATATTTATTTTATACAGCATTTCCGCAACTTTTTTAATATCTGTTTCTTGGGATATTGAATCGAAATATAGCTGAGAGCGGAGATTCGGTGTAATAATATATACGTTTTTTCTATGTAAACTTAAGCAGTATGCCTTTGTTTGCCTCCAAAAGCTATCTTTATCTCCATTATAGTTTTCATCAAGTCTTATAGTCAAGCATCTTTTAGCGTTTGATACTGTAAAAGCTTCATTATTTTGATGGTATCTTACACTATTATGTTCCTTCATATATTCTGACAATACAGGAACTCTTATTCCCCAGTCAATGAAAACAATATCAGAAGTGGGAAGTGAGTCAATCGTCTTTTTTATCCTTTTGTTAGAAATGGACAATTCCTTCTTAAAAGACTGTATATACCAAGGATAAAGCAGTTGGCCGGACGCAAGCATCATCTCATCCTGAGTCGGCACAGTCTGCCCGGCTCCTATCCCCACAGATAGCCTATAATCGGAAATATCTTTTGAAAATATAGATATGATAAGTTTCTGCTTAAATCCAGGTCTGTTCGGTTTGTTTATTCTTACAGATGCTATGAGAATTAGAACAATAGCCAACAGAATGAGCCATTTTACCCACATTTTCCGTTGCCCTATATCGCAAATCCAAGCAAATCCCCTGACACCGGCAATAATAACGAATGGAGCTATATACAGATAATGCTTTGCTGCACATCCCATTGAACTATAAATGAAATGTAACAAAATAATTGGCATCAAAACAAGGAACAATTCTTTCCAGGACTTTTGTTTCCCAATTCTGATTATACCTATTGGAAGCAAAATGAAATATGTGATAGAATAAAATCCGAAAATGGCAATGATTACCATTCTAATATTTATAATCTCATTCCACTTTTGATAACCTTCGAAAGTAGAAATGACATCTGCTTTGAACAAAAGAAATAAGAGAAATACAATTATTACAATTATTGTGCAATAGATAGCAGAGAAGATAATGCTTTTCTTCCATGTCTTACCCACAAGGAGTAGTAGAGGCAAAATGGCAGGATAGACTATCACAACATCTATACGGAACAGTGGGGCTATGCACATTAATAATATAGCAGCCCAATGCCGATTCTTTATAATATCCTAAATTCCGCAGCATTTTAGTTTAACTTATTTTATAAGTACCTGAGCAA